>Ga0073932_1000789_pt1 | contig 71522 bp, 61 predicted proteins | sample DewCreD2012metaG_FD_76967 | JGI IMG/M metagenome (GOLD analysis project Ga0073932, IMG submission 76967) | Hot spring sediment bacterial and archeal communities from British Columbia, Canada, to study Microbial Dark Matter (Phase II) - Dewar... ...
CCCCCAAGGGCACAGACATCCACAAGGTGGGCATCCAGCCGGACATCGTGGTGCAGATGCCGGAGCCGGACACTCTGCCGGACGACGCCGACCTGGAGGCGGACCGGCTGAAGTATGATCCGCAACTTCGCAAGGCGGTAGACTTCCTGCGAGAGAAGCTGGCCTCTATGAACTCCGGCGGCACGCAGGCCCGCCGGTAAGGGAGGTACTCCCGTGAGCGGCCGCAAGTCCTCCGCCGCCCCGGCCCGGAGGAAGGCGGCCGGTTCCCTAGGCCGGCGGAAGTCAGCCCTTCTACCAGCGCTTCTGATGGTGGCGCTTGGGGGTGCGGCGACGGGGATTCTGATCTCCATGTCGCGTGAGGCCGTTCCTGTCGTGCGCACAGCGCAGGCTCCCTTTTCTGGGAAGCCTGCCGCCGTGCCCTCCCCGAAGACGCCGGAAGGCGGAAAAGCCAGGCCGGCGCCGACAACCAGCACGGAAACACACCGGCGGTCCGCTGCAGGCCGCAAGAGATTCCCCGCTCCGCCCCCCAAGAGCCAGAAGGTTGCCCTGGAACGGCTCCCCTCGCCTCCCCGGTCCCAGAACGGGCCGGACGGGGGACAGGTGGCGCTGACGTTCGATGCAGGGGCGACGGCCGAGCCGGGATGGGACATTCTGAAAACGCTGGGGGAGCATTCCATACGATGCACATTCTTCCTGACGGGCCGTTTCGCCCAGCGGAATCCGGAACTGGTGAAAGCCATCGTGGCCGGTGGCCATGAGCTGGGCAATCATACCTTCAGCCATCCGGACCTGCGGAAACTGAACGACGACGCCATCCGCGAGGAGCTACGCAAGGCAGAGGAAGTCATCTCAGACATCGCGGGGATCTCCACCAGACCCTGGTTCCGCCCGCCGTTCGGGTCCCGGGATCGCCGTGTGCTGAGTGTGGCGGCGGAGGAGGGTTACCAGTGCGTCTACTGGACCCTGGACTCCTGGGATTCCTACAAGAAGGGGATCACGGCGGAGGAGATCCGTGAGCGCGTGCTGGGGCGGATCCGGCCGGGCGGCGTGGTGCTGTTCCACATCGGAAGCCGCGCCACGGCGGATGCGCTGCCGGACATTCTGGATGAACTGGACCGCCGGGGTCTGAGGTGTGTTCCGGTGTCGCAACTGGGCGCGCCTCTTCCGCGTTGACAGACCCTGCGGGCGAACGTTAGAATGCATCTTCGGCCCGCTGGCGAGCAAGTCCATCCGCTTTTCGCGCTCGCCCGCAACTTGCCGGGAAGACGGCGCGAGGCCGCTCCGCCCGGAGATCGGCACAAGCGGGTCTTCAGGGACGTCACTCGCATGCGCTACAAGGCCCCCAGAGGCACCAACGACATTACACCGGACCGGTCCTGGCAGTGGCAGGCGCTAGAACAGCGGTTCCGGGACTGTTGCCGGCTCCACGGATTCCGGGAGATCCGCACCCCCATCTTCGAAGAGACTGAGCTTTTCACGCGCAGCATTGGCGAGGAGACGGACATCGTCTCGAAGGAGATGTACACCTTCGAGGATCGCTCCGGGCGCAGCCTGACATTGAGACCGGAGAGCACGGCGCCCATCGTGCGGGCGTGGGTGGAGCATTCGCTGGGGGCGGAGGGGCTGCCCACCAAGCTGTTCTACATCTACAGCGTTTTCCGCTATGAACGGCCTCAGGCGGGACGCTACCGCCAGCATCACCAGTTCGGCGTGGAGGCCATCGGCTCCGACGACCCCACACTAGACGCGGAGATCATCGGGATGGCTGCCCGGTTCCTGACGGACGCCGGGGCCGCGCCGTTCTCTCTGAAGATCAACAGCACCGGCGTCCCGGAGTCGCGGCGTGCCTTCGTCCAGGCACTGAAAGAGAGCGTGGAGCCCTTTCTCCCGGAGTTGTGCCCCAGCTGCCAGACGCGCTATGAGAAAAACCCTTTGCGGATGCTGGACTGCAAGGAGGAGCGCTGCCGGGAGCTGACGCGCGAGGTGCCGCATCTGGTGGACTATCTGGACGTCGAGTCGGCGGAGCATTTCGCGAAGGTGCGGGAGGGGCTTGAGGCGCTGGGTCTGGAATATGAGGTGGACCACCGTCTGGTCAGAGGGTTCGACTATTACACCCGGACGGTCTTCGAGTTCCAGACGGACGCTCTGGGAGCCCAGAACACGGTGTGCGGCGGGGGGCGGTATGACGGGCTGGTGGAACAAATCGGCGGCCCACCCACTCCGGCCTTCGGCTTCGGGATGGGTGTGGAGCGCCTGCTTCTGGTACTGGAGGCGCGTGGAGCCCTGAAGGGTGGCGAACCGGCCCCGGACGTGTTTCTGGTACGCGTGGGCGAGCGGGCGCAGGTGGCGGGTCTGGCTCTCGCGGACCGGCTCAGACGGCAGGGGTTCTCTTGCGAAATGGACTACGGCGGGCGCAGTCTGAAGGCGCAGATGAAGAAGGCCGGCAAGTCCGGAGCGCGCTTCGCGCTGATCCTGGGAGAGGATGAACTGGCGGCCGGACAGGTCACCGCCCGTGACATGCTGGCTCAGCAGCAGTGGAGGCTGCCGCTGGAAGGCTGCCCGGAGATGATGCGGGACTACCTGCAGACGCCGGAATCGCAGACCATCGGAACCATTTGAGGCGGGAAGGCACAGGCGCATCCCGTCCTGGATGATCTGGGAGAAAGAATGCTGAAAAGGACAATCTACTGCGGGGAGCTGCGTCCGGAGCACGCCGGACAACGGGTGGTGCTGGACGGCTGGGCGCACAGTGTGCGCAACCACGGCGGCCTGATCTTCATAGACCTGCGCGACCGCACGGGCATCGTGCAGACGGTCATTGATCCTCAGTCGTCGCCGGAAGCCCACCGTACGGCTCAGGCTGTTCACAGCGAGTGGGTGTTGGAACTTCAGGGAGAGGTCCGGCGGCGGCCTGCCGGGACCGAAAACCCCAACCTGGCCACCGGAGAGGTGGAAGTCCTGGTGGACGCTGTGGAGGTGCTGAACCCCGCGAAGCCGCTTCCTTTCCAGATAGATCAAGACACACCTGTAAACGAGGAGCTGCGCCTGAAATACCGCTATCTGGATCTGCGCCGGCCCTCCATGTTCCGCAAGATGAAGCTGCGCAGCGACGTGGTGCGGCACATCCGGGAGTTCATGTACGCTCAGGGGTTCATCGAGGTGGAGACGCCTGTGATGACCAAAAGCACCCCGGAAGGCGCGCGGGACTACCTGGTGCCGTACCGCCTCCAGCCGGGCCTGTTCTATGCCCTGCCTCAGGCCCCCCAGCAGTTCAAGCAGCTGCTGATGGTGGCGGGGTTCGAGAAATACTTCCAGATCGCCAAGTGTTTCCGCGATGAAGCTCAGCGCGCCGACCGTCAGCCCGAGTTCACGCAGCTGGATCTGGAGATGAGCTTAGCCACCCAGGACGACGTTCTGGCGGTGGTGGAGGCGCTGACCATAGACGTGGTGGAGAAGTTCTCCAGCAAGAGGCTGATCAAGCCGTTTCCCCGTTTCACATACGACGAGGCGATGGCGCGCTTCGGGACGGACAAACCTGACGTGCGTTACGCGCTGGAGCTGGTGGACTGCGGGGAGATCGTGGCGCACTCTGAATTCGGTGTGTTCCGGAACGCCATCGCTTCAGGCGGTCAGGTGAAGGCGGTGCGCTATCCGGGAGGCGCGTCCCTTTCTCGCGGCCAGATTGACGAACTGACGGAACTGGCGAAGGACGCCGGCGCGAAGGGGATGGCGTATCTGCTGGTGGAAGAGGGTGGTTCGGTCCGGTCGCCCATTGCTAAATTCCTCTCGCCTGAGGAAGTCTCGCGGCTGGTGGAGGCTGCGGAAGCAGTTCCCGGGGATATGATCGCCTTCATCGCCGACCAGCCGGCCATTGTGGCCAGAGCTCTGGACCGGCTGCGCAGGGAGATCGCCGGGCGGCTGGGGCTGGCGGACCCGGATGTGCTGGCGTTCTGCTGGATCACCGATTTCCCCGTTTTCGAGTGGGACGAGGAGAACAACCGCTGGACCTTCGCACACAACCCGTTCGCCATGCCCCACCCGGAGCATGTAGACCTGCTGGATACGGATCCGGCCGCGATGCGCTCTTTCTGCTACGATCTGGCGTGCAACGGATCGGAGTGGGCTTCTGGCTCGGTGCGGATCCACAAACCGGAGCTTCAGAAGGCCATTTTCCGCAAACTGGGATACACGGACGAGCAGATCCAGGCGCAGTTCGGGCATATGCTGGAGGCATTCGAACTGGGCGCGCCGCCGCACGCGGGCATCGCGCCGGGGATAGACCGGCTCATCATGTATCTCACCGACGATGAGAACATCCGGGAGGTCATTGCGTTCCCGAAGATGGGTGGGGGGATAGACCCGATGATGGGTGCGCCGTCCGAAGTTGACCCCGCGCAGCTCGAAGAGCTTGGCATTCGGGTGGTCCGTCCGCCCGGTCACGACAATCCCGCGCGGAAATAGGCGGCGCGCGGACTGAAGAAGAAAGGGACGGGCGATGGCCGCGCCAGCCGGAATTCAACCACTGATCTCCGTCCGCAGTGTCAGCAAGATCTACCGGCAGGGACGGGTGGAGGTGCCCGCGCTGGTGGACGTGTCGCTGGATGTCGGGCCGGGCGAGTTCGTGGCCATCATGGGACCGTCCGGTTCGGGCAAGTCCACGTTGATGAACATCATCGGCTGCCTGGACCGCCCCACCAGCGGCCGCTATTTCCTGGAAGGGCGGGAGGTGGACCGGCTTCCGGACGCGGCTCTGGCGGAGATCCGCAACCGGAAGATCGGCTTCGTCTTCCAGAACTTCAATCTGCTTCCCCGGATGAGCGCGCTGGGGAACGTGAAGCTTCCCTTGCTCTACACCCGCGGGAGGCGTCCGCCGAAGGACGCTCCGCGCCGGGCGCTGGAGATGATGGGCCTGCAGCACCGACTGCGGCACAGTCCGGCGGAGCTCTCGGGCGGTGAACAGCAGCGGGTAGCCATTGCCCGGGCGCTGGTGAACGACCCTCCCATCCTGTTCGGGGACGAGCCCACGGGAAACCTGGATACCCGCACGGGAGTCCAGATTATGGGGATCCTGCAGCGGCTGAACGAGGCGGGAAAGACCATTGTCATGGTGACCCACGAGCCCGAGATCGCGCGGCACGCCCGCCGGATCGTGCGGTTCCGCGACGGGCGCATCGAATCCGACGAGCCGGTAACGGACCGTCTGATTGTCCCGCAGGAGGTGATGGAAGAGCAGCAGGCACGCCCCGATTGACGAGGGGGAGCGGGGCGTGCTAGAATCGGCTGCGCAAGGAGCGATGTCCGAGCTGGTCGAAGGAGCACGACTGGAAATCGTGTAGCGGGTCCCAAAACTCGCTCGTGGGTTCGAATCCCACTCGCTCCGCCATTTCTTGCGCCTCCGCCGGCGCTCCCGCCGCCGGAAACTTATCCGGGCCGGGCGGGGTAATACTGTTGATGGCGCGACGGGCCCGGTCCCGCCGGCAGGGAACCGGTAGACCGGGCCGGCCTCACTCCCGTTCTCCACACGGCTAGATGCAGCAGCGCAGAACAGAGCAGCACACTTCGGAAGCATCCGGGCGGAGGCGTCCGGCGGCGCGTGCCCTGTTCCGGCTGGGAGTGATTGCCGCCGCACTTCTTGGTATCGTCTCCGGCGTGATCGCGCTGCGCATACAGGCGGCCAACTCCTTTCAGAGCACGGGTTCTCTTCCCGCCTCTCTGCGCCTGCCCGGAGAGATGCGTCTGCTGGTCATCTCTCCCCACCCCGACGACGAGACGCTGGGGTGCGGTGGTCTCATTGCGCGCGTCCGCGGATCCGGCGGGCAGGCGCGGGTGGTGTTCCTGACCAACGGCGACGCGTTCAAGGTGGCCGCCAGCCGCGAGGAGCGCAAGATCCGCCCCACACCTCAGGACCTGATTGATTTCGGGGCCGAGCGCCAGCGCGAGGCGATGCTGGCCGGTATGAGGCTGGGACTCAAGCCTTCGGAGCTGCTTTTCCTGGGATTCCCGGACAGAGGGTTGACCCGTCTGTGGACTGGCAACTGGGCAGTGCCGTTCACATCAGGCTACACCGGCGTCTCGCAATGCCCATACCGCCTAGCGTATCGTCCAGGAGCTCCCTACACAGGACAGGAGCTGCTGAGGATCCTCTCCGAGGTGATCTCAGAGTGGCGGCCCACCCTGATCTGCGTCCCGGGGCCGCTGGACGACCATCCGGACCATTACGCCGCCTATGCTTTCACCACCGCAGCAGTGGCCGATCTGGAAATGCGGGGCCGCTTCCCGGAGGGACGCCCTCGGCTGATGACATATCTCATCCATCGCGGCCAGTGGCCCGCTCCCCGTGGCCCCGCGCCGTCACGGCCACTGGCTCCGCCGCAGCCCCTCATGACGGTGGGTACGCACTGGGAAGTCTTCCCGCTGCGTCCCCACGAGATCAGCGCCAAGCAGGCGGCCATCGAGGAGTACCGTTCGCAGACCGCTGTCATGGGATCGTTCCTGCGCAGCTTCGTGCGGTCGAGCGAGCTGTATGGACGCGAACCTGTGCGCGCCGTAGCCGCGGTTCCGGACGGTCTTCTGATCGGACTGGATGGCCGCGCGGCCGTGTGGGAAACTATTGAGGCTCAGGCGCCCAGCCCGGAGGCTGACACCGTGGGCAGGGCGCTTCGCCGCGGGGCAGATATCACCGGCCTTTCGGTGGCACGGGACTCGCACAATGTTTACTTGCGTATGCAGACTGCCGGGAGCCGGGGGAAAGGAGTCTCCGCGCGTCTTCAGGTGCGTTCGCTCGGTCCGGACGGGTTCCGCGGGATGGAAGTGACCGTCAGCGCTGCAGGAAAGGTCCAGCCGCCCGGTATTCTGGCCACCTGGAGGGGACAGGCGCTGGAGGTGGCCATTCCCGCCGGGAGGCTGGGTGATGCGTCGCTTGTGTGGGTGGGCGCCAGCACGCATTACCTGGGATTTACGGTGGACAAGACGGGCTGGCACCAGTTGGAGATGCCGGGCCGGGTGATCACGGCACGGAAGACAACCCCACGCGTACCAGCCAGACTGCCAGCAGGGTAACCACGGCCGCCGCGAGCGCGGCGATCTGCAGACGTGCGGGAACACTCCGCCCGGCTTTCGCTGCGGGCCTGACCACTGCAGCCCACCAGAGAGAGCCAAGTATCAGGAACGGCAGCAGAAGCGGGTGATATCGGAGGGATGAGGCGATGTCTCCGTGCAGCAGCGCGTGCAGGGAGCGGCCGACCCCGCAGGTGGGACAGGGAATGCCAGTCAGCCGCCGCGTGAGGCAGGCGGACGGGAGCTGGTCCAGCGGGATCAGCCAGACCGCAAAAAGCCCCACCCCCAGAACGGCCCACGTCAGCCATCGGCCGAGTCGCCCGCGCTGATGGGCTCCAACGTGCCGGGAAGGCCCCTCCCTTTCGACTGCCCGTTCCAGTGCGTCCATATCACGCTCCCCCATTATCCCCCAAAACGCGGCAGATCGGAGATCCCGCCGTCTCTCCCTTATGGGTCCGCTTTGGAGAGGCAACCCGGCTGATGGGAACGCACTCTGAAAGCCCACAACTCACGTCCCCCGGGAGCTCAATGATACGCCGGTCGAGTAGCGCGGCGAAAGCCGCGCGTATCGAGACCACGTATTCCCGGGTGTGGTTTCAACACGCCCGGCTTCGCCGGACGGCTCAACCAGCGTAAAAACAGTTCCGGGAAAGACTGCCCACAACACTGGACACCCCCTCATCCAAACCTTCTCCCACCAGGGTAGAAGGCTTTACTGGCATGCGGTCTGCGGACTGAATTCCCTCTCTCCCAGATTTCGTTACCGGTAGCGGCAGGACAAACCCTCTTCCTGAGAACGGGAGAGAGTTTGGGTGAGGGGAAATTGGCGCCTCAGACACTGGACGCTTGAGTCTTGGTGGTGTGACAAGGGTAAGTGCTGAGGAGCACCTTGAAGGGATGCCGAGCTGCAGAGAGACAAGCGACCGGATTTGTGGTAGCTCCTGAAGGGTCTTGCGACCTCGTTCGAGCAGTATAGAGTCCACCCAAACTGATGTCTTCGGATGATTGAGGGACGGTGATGCCCGAGGGGTAGGGAGGGCACCTTCCCAATTGTTACACTTCAACGTGCCTGTTCAGACTTTCAGCGATACCAAAGGCCTAACCGGGAAAAGTATTTAGCAATCTTTTTTCGCTATCACAATGTCGGAAAACTATTCGTGACTATCCCCTTATTGCTTACCATCTCGGGTAGGTCTTTCGCAGCCGAGCGACAGTTGGCCGTTATCTCTTTCTGAGGAAAGTGGGAGAACGTCTCCCACTAGGAGGCTGCGACAGTTGGAAGGCAGCTGCGCATAGCGACGAGGTTGCCTTCGCATTCGCCACATCTGGAGCCTGTAGTGAAGCCGGAGCAGCAACTGCAACTGGGTTGGATCCGCCCCCTCTCTCCAATTTTGCCATCTTGGATTGATTATCCAACACGCCACATAGCGAAGAGCTGCCAACATCAGTTTCCAGACCGACGGATTGCCCGTATGCTCCCAGTGGTAGTCAATATATGCCGCACTAGCGCCCCGCTGACGTGCATCTCGCAGCCAATTTTGACGCAATAGATGCAGCTCATCAAAGTGATGCTCTACACAGATGGAGGCGGTGCAGATTCGGAATCCCTGACGCTGCAACTGTCGAGAGAGTAGTACCTCCTCTCCGAAGCCAAGGCCCCCTGCTCCAAGTGCCTCATCAAAACACGTATTAGGTCCCAGCACGGCCCGCTTGACAGCGAAATTGCCACCCGTTAGCTCCAAAACGGCCGGCTCACGAAGATCATCAGCATTCACACCTAACCAACCGAGATGAACACTTCCCATCCAAGATCGCCGAAGATGGGGGGGTATATCTATGCGGCCAGCGACAGCATCTGCTTTGCCCTCCATAATTGGCATGCACATATATTCTATCCACCCTTTTGGAAAACGCATATCGTCATCTGTGAACAGCAAAACGTCACCACTACTCTCTTTAACTCCGCGATTACGGGCTATTGACAATCCCTTCTGCGGCTCAAATACATACCTGTTTCTGATACCTGAGAGAGGAGTCTGCAAAAGTATCTGAGACGTATTGTCTGTGCTTCCATTATCCACTAAGATTAGTTCGACTTGCCAGCCACATGGAAGATTTACTTGCCCTAGGGAAGCGAGCGTCGCTCGCAAACTCTCCGCACGGTTCCGGGTGCATATGATGATGGACACACTCAACTGAGCACTTTTGTGCATGATAGATTTCCCTTGGACCATTCGGCAGCGCGGAAAACGCAATTGGCTTGTCGCACTTCGCGCGCCATTGCAATCGTAGCCCAACCAACTGCAGCCACACATTGCTCTAACAGGTTATTCCCGTTTCTTGCCGGGTTTAACTGCTACTATTCGCATCCACTTTTCGAAGGCGTCCCGCCGCGAGTAGGCAGTCTCCCCGGACCGGAAGCTCGGATGGCTGCTTCTGGGTGCCTGCTGCGTTTTGCAGGTGGTCGGCATAGAATACGAGGACGCGCAGTTCAACCCTCGCCAATATCGCTGAACCTGCTTAAACCATATGCCTGCCTCGTAGCCCGGTCTCGGGAGAGCGCTTTCCCGCCGCGCGTAACGGGCTGCTGGATAGATGAGCCAGAGACCGAGGAACAATGACATCACACAGCCTCTCACCCGGTTAGGAGGGTTTGGCAAAAGAGGCTGCCCAACTCGCTGTCGCGCTAACCTGTTCCCAGAACTCACCCTACGGTGGTTGAGCCGTCCGGCGAAGCCGGACGAGTCGAAACCACGGCTGCCGAAAACTGGTCTCGATACGCGCGGCTGACGCCGCGCTGCTCGACCACCGTAGTAGAGCCGGATGCGGAGAAGGCCGGGCGGGTCACGGATCCCTGTTCAGCACGCGGTAGCGCAGGAAGAGGTGGTCCGGGTCTCGGATGCCGGTCCGAAGGCTGAGAAGTTGCAGGCGCGGAGTCTCCTGCGGAGGCCAGGTCTGGCTCCCGGTCAGCGGCCGGCGGGACTGCGCATCTCCCAGGCCCGCCAGACGGGGCGATACCGTGTGGAAGCATTCGTCCACCAGCCGGAGCGCCAGCATCTGGCCGAACAGAGATGGCCCGCCCTCGCAAAGAAGATACCTGACGCCGGCCGTCTCTTTGAGATCCCGCAGGACGGCTGTCAGATCCACCCGGCTGTCGCGCTCGAAGACTCTCACATCAGCCCCCCTATCCCGGAGGCGAGTTGTGGGCCGCTCTCCCGCCCGGGTGGTGTAAATGATGACCCTGAGATCGTCCCGCCCGAACACAGCCATCTCTTCCGGGAACGAACCGGACGCGCTCACGAAGCACTGGATGGGATGGAGCGGGCGGCCCTGCAAGATCCTCCACTCTTCAATGGCCGCAGCATCTGCGTGCCGAAGAGCACGGGCAGCCCACGTGTGCCGCGGCTCGGCGCGAGCGGTGCCTGCAGCCACCAGCACCGCATCCGCCGCCCCGCGCAGGAGGCCCATCAACCACTGGTCGTCCGCGCTGCCGTAGGAGATAACCCGGCCCTCCGATCCCCCCTCCACACTCAGCACCGCCACTCCGTCCAGTGTGGCGACGAAGTTGGTGAAAACATATGGCCGTCCCGGCGGAGGATCCGGGAAGGTCAAGTCGCCGCCGTACGCCTCCCGGAGGCCGGGGGGAAGCCCGGGCGCAGCGTGACCGGTTCTATCAAGGTGGACCGTGAAGAGCGGCCTCACGCCCATTCCGTCTCCCGCGCCTCCGCCAGAATGTTGAATACAGGCTCCGGGTGGCGGCGGAAGTCGTAGGGCAGGCAGGCTCCCCGGCGGCCGATGATCCGCGCGGTATAGCCCATGTCAAGGAGCCAGTCACCCATCGTCTCAGGGTCAACTCCGGCAGCCGCGAGCATCGGGAGGTTCATCTCCATCAGGATGGCTGGCCGGTCACGTTCCAGCGTCCGCCGCATCCCCTGCAAAGCCGCCATTTCGTGGCCCTCGATGTCCAGTTTGATGGCATCCACCCGGCCGGGAGGCTCCGCCAGCCGGGCCAGGTATCCGTCCACGGTGACGCAGCGCACACGGATGGTCTCACCTTCGGATGCGCCCGCCAGGCGTCCCCAGCCGGATTCACCTTCCGGGGGAACGTGGAAGGCTACTTCCCCTTCCCGGTCTGAAACAGCGGCATCCACCAGATGGACCTGCCCGAGGTGGTTTTCCCGGATCGTCTCACGCAGAGCTGCCACGTTCGCCGGCAGCGGCTCGAAGGCGTGAACCTGACCGGCAGGTCCCACCCTGGCTGCGGCGTGCACGGTGTAAAATCCCACGTTCGCGCCAATGTCCAGAAAGCAGCCGCCGGGGCTCAGAAGTGACTCCAGAAGCGCGGCCTCCCTTTCATCGTAGAGCCCGAAATACATCCATCGCTGGGCGCGATCTGAGAGGTCCAGCCGCATCCGGATTCCCCGCACATCTCCCCACACGTGCCGGACACCGGGCGCAACCCACCGCACCAGAAGTGCGCTCAGTGTCCGCTTCCCGCGAACGGGCAGCCGCGCCAGAATGCTCCTCAGCGCCTCCAGACGCCGGATCTCGACGGCGGTATTGTCAGGCTCCGTTATCCCTTCCCACCCCGGCACGCGGCAACGCCTGCTTCCTTCTTAAGCCTCCACCGGATTCTGGCCGGCGATGATCCGGTCAACCCGGCGCGCAACCTCTTTCAGGTATGCTTCGTCTCCCGCCGGCAGCTCGCACGTCAGCCAGCCGGAGTATTTCACCTGGTCCAGGGCCCGGCGGACCTCCGGGTAGTCCGCGTCGCCTTCGCCAAGGGGCACCCACTTGCGGCCGTCACGTCGGAAATCCTTCAGATGAACCTTGACGATCCGGTCTCCAAGCGTGCGGATCCAGTCCTCCGGCCATCCGAAGTCTATGACATTCCCAACATCAAAGTAGGCCCTTACCCAGGGCGAGCGGAGCTCGTCTATATAGCGGGCGAACTCTAACGGGCTCAGCAGGAATTTGTTCCAGACGTTCTCGATGTTGATGCGCACTTTCAGGCTGGCCGCCAGGTCCAGGGCCTGACGGATGCCCTCCTGCGAACGCCGGTAAGCATCAACATAACGGGTCTCTTTGTTCACGACGGCGGGGACCAGCAGAAGGCCGTCCGCGCCGATCTCCTTCGCACCCTTCAGGGCCGTTTTGAGATCCTCCAGCCCCTGACGGCGAACCGCCGGATCGGGATGCGATAGAGGCTTCCCCCACCCACCGAAGATGACAGAGTGCGCCGGAATGCCGGACTCATGCACGGCTTTTTGCACATCCGCGATCGCTTCTGGGGTCATCGGCGGCGGAACTTCGATGCCCTCAAAGCCGCAGTCCCGGGCCAGCTTGAAGCGGTCCGGTGTGGACATCTCGCCCTGGACCATGCCGAGAACGATCGCTTTCTTGAACCTGCCGTTCTTCTGCTCCACCGCCGCCTCCGATCCTTTTGTCAGCACTGCCGCACCCACCTGGGCGGCTGCCGCGGCTTTTGCCGCCGTTTTCAGGAAATCCCGTCTGTCCATCGGCATTCTCCCTGTGGAAGGCGCGAGGCCTCCCGGGTCTCCACCCTCTTTACACCTTCGGCAACTGCCAGGGAGCCCGGTAGCGCGAGGTCGCCTCTGCCACGGCGGCCCGGGAGCCCTCCACACGCTGCCTCCGGTCATTCCAGGACAGCTTCTCCCCCGAGAACAGGGCGGCGTGTCCCATGCCAATGGCCACCGCCAGCGGCAGGTGATACTCGAAGTTGCATGGCGGCTGCTGTCGCGTCTTGATGGCGTCCAGGAACTCCCGCTGATGCCCCGGCGAACGGGGGATGCTGGGCTCCGGCAGCTTTACGTCCTCGGCCTTGCCGCCTTCCAGGAACAGCCGGCAGGATCCGTAGTCCGCCGCCAGAGTGCCCTGAGTGCCATGGAACAAGACCATCAGGCGCCGTCCGCGGTCCGGCTCGGGGCCGAAGCCGAAGTTGTATCCGTTGGTGGCGGTGTGCGTGAAGGTCATCGAGAAGTCCGGATACTCGAACAGCATATCCACCGTATCCGGGATGTCGCTGACGTCCTGCAAGGCGAACCGCCCGCCTGACGCTTGCGCGGAGCGCGGGATCCCCGGGGCCATCGCCCAGAAGGCCAGATCCATAATGTGGGGGCCAAGCTCGTTCACCCAGCTTCCCACGCACGCGCGGAAATACCGGTGGCCACCGGATTCAAACAGCGCGCGGTTGAATGGCCGCTTCGGGAGAGGGCCCAGCCACATATCCCAGTCCATTCCCTCGGGCGGATCGCTGTCCGGCACATTTCCGAGCTTGCCCGGATACTCGTTCAGGGAGACGATGGTCCGGACACTGGTGATCTTGCCCAGCAAGCCGCTCCGGACGATCTCCACCACGCGCCGGAAGTTCTCGCCAGCGTGGATCTGCGTCCCCAGCTGTGTCACGCGGCCGGTTTTCTGCATGGTGCGGACCATGGCCACGCCCTCATCCGGGCGCAGGCACATGGGCTTCTCGCAGTAGACGTCCTTTCCCGCCTCCATAGCGGCGATGGAGATGAGCGGGTGCCAGTGCGGCGGGGTGGCAATGACCACCGCATCGGCCTTAGTCTTCTCCAGCAGTTTTCGAAAGTCAGAGTAGACCTCGGCGCGGCCGCCTGCCAGCTCCCGCGCGGCTTCCGCATGCGGCCGGTAGACGTCGCAGACATCGGTGATCACCGTTTCCGGCAGGCGTTTGAAGTCGTTCATCAGGGCAGAACCGCGCCCCGCCACTCCGATGAACGCCAGCAGGATCCTCTCACTGGGCGGAGCCGCAGCGCCCTGCGCCCGGAGCCTGCGCGGGGCCAGCCCGCTGCCAACCGCCGCCCCCACAGCCAGAGCCGTGGAGGCGCCCTTCAGGAACTCTCTTCTCGTGACGTTTGCGCCTGTCTTGCGTGCCATCTTCCGGATCGTCCGTCCTTCCGCCAGATTCGCCTCAAGCGGCCATGCGCCGCCAGGGAGGCCCGAACATCCCACCTTTCATCTCTTTAGCGCATCAGACGCGCAATCCTCCGCGCCGCGACGCAACACTTCCTCAACAGCAAGAGAGCCGTCCCTCCCCCTTCCCCGTTGCCCGGAGACAAGGTCAAGGTTTGAGTCTGAAAGTTGGCCAGCAAAAGGGGCTTTCCGTCTTGACCCCCGTCCTCTCCGGCCGGTAAAATGGGGAGTCGGACGCTCGTTGCCGCGGCGCAACCCGCGGGGTCTCTTATGGGGAAGTTCATCATCTTTGCAGGATTGTTGCTGGTTGTTCTCGGCGCGGTGGTGGCGGCCATCGAACACCTGGCCGGATCCCGCGGAGGCCTTCTGCCGGGGGATATCGTCATCCGCCGCGGAGGCTTCACGTTCTACTTCCCCATTGTGACCTGCATCGTCGCCAGCGTGTTGCTGACCCTGCTTCTTTCGTTTCTGGCAGGGTTGCGGAGGTGACACAGGGTCATTCCGGAGAAGCTGGTTCGCTTCGCACGGCGGATTTTGATTATCACCTTCCGCCCGAACTGATCGCGCAGGAGCCGCTGGAGGACCGGAGCGCTTCGCGCCTGCTGGTGCTGGAACGGGAGACCGGGCGCGTGGAGCACCGCCGGTTCCGGGAAATCGGGAGCTTTCTGCGGCCGGGTGACCTTCTGGTGGTGAATGACACGCGGGTCTCGGCGTTCCGCCTGCGGGGGCGAAGACCCACCGGGGCCGCGGTGGAAGCCCTGTTCCTGCAGCGCGCAGGGGACGGCCTTTACCGGGCGCTGATGAAACCCGGAAGGCGCCTGCGGGCGGGGGATGAGGTGCTGTTCGGCGAGGGGGAGAAGGAGGTCCGCGCCGAGGTAGTCCAGCGTCTGGACGACGGCAGCCGCCTGGTGCGGCTTGTGTCCGAAGGCGCGGAGGAGAAGATCCGGCAGATTGCCGAAACTCCTCTGCCTCCCTATGTGCGCCGGCCGCTGCCGGCGGGCGAGCGCTATCAGACCGTATACGGAGCCAGAGAAGGCTCGACGGCCGCTCCCACGGCGGGGTTGCATTTTACTGCGGAGCTTCTGGAAGAGCTGAAAGCTCAGGGGGTGGGAATCGTCAATGTGACGCTTCATATCGGGGCGAGCACGTTTCGGCCGGTGCGCTCCGAGACGCTGGACGGCCACCGGCTGGAAGGAGAGTGGATCTCCCTCAGCCAGGAGGCTGCGGAAGTCATCAACAATGCGCAGGGACGCGTAATCGCCGTCGGAACGACCTCCGTCAGGACGCTGGAGGCGGCGGCTGCGGGGCCGGGCCGGGTCAGGGCGGTGGAAGGCGAGACCGACCTTTTCATCAAGCCCGGACACCGGTTTCAGGTGGTGCAGGGGATGGTCACCAACTTCCATATGCCCCGCTCGACGCTTTTGGTGCTGGTCTGTGCGTTCGCAGGCCGGGAGAAGGTTTTGCGCGCTTATCAGGAGGCGGTTCGGGAACGCTACCGTTTCCTGAGTCTGGGCGACGCCATGCTGATCCTTTGAGGATCTGAGGCGCGGTGGCACGGTGTCGCCCCGGCCCGCTGCCGCGGTTCCGGGACACGCGGCGGAGCTTGCGGGAGACGAACGGAGGTTCAGGACGATGCGGCTGGAGGATTGGTACAAATACGTCGAACAGCTTGAGAAGGGACAACAGGAGGAGGCTTCCCCTGAGCAGCAGCCTGCGGCACCCCCGGAGAAGCCATCCGCAGAAGCTACCGCGGCAGGTCTGGCCGCAGAGTCTCCCGCACCGAGCGCTCCTCCGATTCGCCCTGTTGAGCGGACCGAAGACGCGGCGCCAGCCTTGACAGGCAGCCTGTTCGAGACGGACGAGGTGCTTGCCCGGCCGATTCCACCATCGGCAGCATCTCCCGCAGCGCCGGCGTCCGAGGCATCTTCCGTCCCTCCCATCACGCCGGGGGATCTGGACATTCCGGAAATCGAGGAGTTCCTGCCCTTCCTGAAAGAAAAAGAAAAGGACGGGAAGGATGCTGCGAAGCCGGAGGCGGCTGCTCCGGCACAGGCGCCTGTGACGCCGGCGAGGCCATCAGCCGCACCGGCGCCGTCCGTTCCTCCGGACTCCGCCACGGCCCGGAGAAACGGCGGAGATGCGTCTCCTCAGGCCATCCGCCAGCCGGTCACTCCTGTCCAGAAGCCATCGCCTGAGTCCGCTCCGGCGGTTGCAGAACAGAAAGCGTCCCCCGCTCCGGCAACGCCACCCACCGGGACGGTTCCTCAGGCTCCACAGCCTGCCGTCCGGAAGTCACCGGAGGAGACGGTGGAGAAGCCCGTTCAGCCCTCCTCTACGCGACCGGCCGGCGCGGAAAAGGCTCCGTCCACAGCCGCAAAGCCGCAGAAACCAGCTACACGGCCGGCTCCGGCGCCCCCGCCTGTCCCGGAGTCCGGGGTGGAGGAAGAAGAAGAACAGGCGGCGGAGCCGGTCTGGAACCGTCTGCCCGCGCATCTTCAGGCGTTCGCCAGCATGCAGGTGGAGGAGGTGGCCCAGCGATCCTACAAGCGCGGCTTCCGCGAGTCGCGCCAGGAGCTGCTGGCGCGGCTGCTGGATCCACCTCTGTCACTTGAGGAAGCAGCGCGCATCCTGAACGTGTGTCCCACCACCGTGCGCCGTTACACAAACCGCGGGCTTCTGCCGCACTTCCGCACGGCGGGCAATCAGAGGCGGTTCCGGTTCAGCGATATCGTGGCTTTCATGGAATCCCAGCAGAACGCAGGCCGCAGAAAGCGCGCCCGGCGGACGGGAGAAGAGACTGAGAACACCGATTCCTGACGGGGAGCGGGTGTGTCCCGTTTGAAAATCGCGGTCTTTTCCGAGAGCTTCGAGCCGGTCATCAATGGAGTCTCCGTCTCCATCTCGCTTCTGGCAGGCCGGCTGGAGGCTCTGGGGCACGAGGTCTACTGCTTCGCGCCGCGCTATCCCGGTCATACGGACGCATCTCCCAGGGTGTTCCGGTTTCCCAGCGTTCGCGCGCCCGGCGTTCCGGATTATCCGCTGGCCCTTCCCTGGAGCGGAGGGCTGTTCCGCGTATTCCGGGAGCTGGCCCCGGACGTGGTGCACACGCACACACCGTTCGCGCTGGGGCTGCGCGGACAGAAGTGGGCTGCGAAGCTGGGAATCCCTCTCGTGTCCACCAACCACACGCTCTACACTGAGTATGTCCACTACATCCGCCCGGTCCCGCCGACGTTGATGCGCTCCATCGCCGTCTGGTGGATGCGGCGCTATTACAACCGCTGCCACCACGTCATCGTTCCGAGCGCCGCCACCGGGCGCAGGCTGGAGTCCTACGGGGTGCGCACGCCCTGGACCGCCATCCCCACAGGCATCTCCTTCCCGGATGCGCCGGAGGGAGTGGACGGGCGCAACGTGGTCGGGGCATCACCGGACGAGAGGATCCTGCTGTATCTGGGACGCATCGCCCGGGAGAAGAATCTGGATCTTCTGCTGGACGCCTTCCGCATCATCTCGGAGAAGGAAAGAACCGCACGGCTGGTGGTGGTAGGAGGCGGGCCGTATCTGGAGCGGTGCCGGGAGCGCGCAATCGGGATGCGCCTGAACGGGCGGGTCACATTCACCGGCCCGCTGCCGCGGGAGGCGCTCCCTGCGGTGTTCCGCGCCGCGGATCTGTTCCTCTTCCCCTCAGCCACCGAGACCCAGGGACTGGTGGTGGGTGAGGCCGCTCTTCACGGCTTGCCGTGCGTGGCGGTGGACGCGGGAGGAACGCCGGAGTTCGTCCGGCACGGCGAGACCGGTCTGCTGGTGCGGCCGGATGCGCAGGAGTTCGCGGCTGCGGCGCTGGAGCTGCTGGAGGACCGGGAGCGCAGGGAGGCATTCTCGCGCGCTGCCCGGGATTTCGCTGCCACCCTCACCGTGGACGGGATGGCCCGCAAGGTTCTGGAGGTCTATCAAAAGGTAACTGCGGAGCGGGGCACGGGCTCTTGATGGACGGCGCACGCGCGGGATATCCTGCAGAGGCCACGGAGAGGAAGGATTGAGGATTTGCTGAAGCGGCTGGCTACTGCGCCTTCGCGCGCGATGCGCGCACTGTATGACTGGACCATCGGATGGTCGCGTACGCGCCAGGCCCCGTGGGCGCTGTTCGGGATCGCCTTCGCGGAAAGCTCCTTCTTCCCCATCCCCCCCGACGTTCTGCTTATTCCGATGGCCCTGGCCGCCCCCCGGCGGTGGTGGTTGACGGCTCTCATCTGCACCGCCGGATCGGTGGCGGGCGCTGTGCTCGGCTATTGTATCGGGCTTGCGTTCTACGAGACGGTGGGCGTGCGGATCGTGGACTTCTATGACCTTCACGCTGCGATGGAGACGGTGGGGCAGAAGTATTCAGAGAACGCCTTCGCCGCCGTCTTCACAGCCGCGTTCACTCCCATTCCGTTCAAGGTGTTCACCATCGCTGGAGGGGTGTTCCAGATCCCTCTGCCGATGCTGCTGGCAGGCTCGGTGGTGGGACGCGCCGGGCGGTTCTTCCTGGTGACCGGGCTGCTGCGGCTCTTCGGTGAGCCGGTGCAGCGTTTCATCGAGAAGTATTTCGACATTCTGTCCCTCGTCTTTGTGGCCCTCCTGATCGGCGGGTTCGTGGTGGTGAAGATGATGGGGGGAGGGCACTAGGGTTACCGCTATGCAGCCAGGATCCCGCAGGCAACCGTCACTGACAGGCCGGCCGGAATCCGGCATCTTCCTGGCGCTTGTGGTGATGGTCGCCGTCGTCGCGGCCCTGAACCCGAAGGCGTTTTTTCAGTCTTACTCGCTGAACCTCTGGCTGTTCTCCCTTTCGCTCTACGGCATTCTTGCCATTGGCGAGATGCTGGTGGTTCTGACGGGTGGGATAGACCTGTCTCCCGGGTCGCTGATCGCGCTGACCGGGGTTCTCTCGGCGCTGGCGGTCAAGGCGCTGGTGGCGGCCGGTATGAACCCGGTTCTCGCCGTGGCAGTCGCGGTGGCGGCCACGCTGGTTGCCGGGGCGTTGATCGGCCTCGGACACGCGTTCTACATCAACCGGCTGGGCGTGCCGCCGTTCATTATCACGCTGGGGACGCTTATCATCGCGCGCGGTGTGGCGGAGCTGATCACGCGGGGAAGCACCATCAGCGGGCTGCCGGAGGAGTTCAACGCCATCGGCGCGAACGGCTCGGCCCACGTTCCCGGACTGCCGTTCCTGCCCGTGGCCGGAGTGATCTTCGCGGTCATCGCGGTGGCCGCCCATCTGCTGGCTCAGAAGACCCGCCTGGGGCGGCAGATCTACGCCGTGGGCGGCAATGCGGAGGCCGCCCGCCTGTCGGGTGTCAATGTGGAGGGGGTCCGGGCGTTCTGCTATGCCGCGAGCGCCGCAGCCGCGTCCCTGGCGGGCGTGCTGTACGCTTCCAGCGTCACCATCGGCGACCCGAAGGCCGGCCTGGCGTATGAACTTACGGCCATCGCCGCGGTGGTGATTGGCGGCACCAGCCTGATGGGCGGAGTAGGAACTGTGCCGGGCACCGTGCTGGGGGCGGCCATTATGAGCCTGCTTCCGCTGGGGCTCACCTATATCCGCGTGGAGGCGTGGTGGCAATCCATCAGCACAGGCGCCGTGGTGGTCCTGGCGGTGACAGTGGACAGCATGCGCCGCAGACGCCGGGAGCGCGCTCCCGGGCGGCGCGAGCAGGAATAGAACCTGCTGACGGGGAACTTGCCGTCAAAAGAAGCGGGGGCGCCTGTGCCCCGGCGGTCGCGAAGGGAGCTTCGAAGATGATGCTTCAAGTCCGGATGTTGGCGGTTCTGGCTGCGGCGGGTCTGATGGTAAGCGGTTGTGGGCAGGAGGCGGCGCCGCCTGCGGCTCCCGGAGGAGGATCCGGCACGGTCATCGGAGGGCTCGGCAAGTCCATCCATCCTTTCTGGGACCAGGTGGAGAAGGGCATGCGCGACGCCGCTGAGCCTCAGGGCATTCAGGTCGAATTCTACGTCCCCACCAAGGAAGACGCCCGGAAGCAGGCCGAGAAGATCAAGAGCTGGGTGGCCGTTGGGGTTTCCGGCATCCTGTTCGCTGCCTCGGATCCGGAGACGGTGGGGCCGGCCATCAAGGACGCCACGGCGCGCAATATCCCCTGCGTGGCCATGGACACGGACGCCCCGGACAGCGGACGGCTGGCCTACGTGGGCACCGACAACTATGAGGCGGGCAAGGTGGCCGCGCGCGTGCTGGGAGACCTGCTGGAAGGAAAGGGGAAAGTCTGCATCGCCACGGGGTCACTCACTGCGTCCAACTCCCTGGAGCGGATCCGCGGGTTCAAAGAGGTGCTGGCGAACGATTACCCGGGCATCACCGTGCTCCCTGAGATCCTTGTGGACAACGAGGACCGGGCGGTGGCGGAGCAGAAGGCCAAGGCCAAGATCGCCGCGGAGCCGGACCTTGCGGCCTTCTTCGGGGTGTATGCTCTGAACGGTCCGGCTTGCGCGAACGCGGTCAAGAGCGCAGGAAAGCAGGGGAAGATCCGGGTGGTGTGCTTCGATACGACTGCGGAGCACATGAATATGCTAAAATCCGGGATGATAGACGCCGCCGTGGGGCAGCGTCCGTATCTGATGGGCAAAAAAGGCCTGGAGCTGCTTGCGCTCGTCATCAAGAAGGGGCCGGAGGAGGCGCTCAGGGAGATGGGCGCAAAGAACGGCGCCATTGATACCGGCGTGGATGTGGTCCGCCGGGAAGATGTCGAGGAGTATCGCGCCAGGCTGAAAGAGCTTGGCATCCCCGTGGAGGGCTGGTAAAGGCGGAAAGCCGTTCCGCTTAAGCCTTCAGGTAGGAGGCCGGAAGGCGACCTTGAGACTGAAGAAGATACAGATCCGCGGGTTCAAGACCTTCGCGGATACCACGGAGATCGAATTCACGCCGGGGATCACGGCGGTCGTCGGGCCGAACGGCTCGGGCAAGAGCAACATCTCCGACGCCATCGCGTGGGTGATGGGCGAGACCAACGTCCGCAACCTGCGCGCCACCCGCACTGAGGACGTCATCTTCAACGGCAGCGCCGCCCGAAAGCCGGTGGGGCTGGCCGAAGTCACTCTCACACTGGACAACTCCAGCGGCAGGCTGCCCATTGGCTTCTCCGAGGTGACCATAACCCGGCGCGCCTTCCGCTCCGGCGATAGCGAATACTTCATCAACAAAGTCCCCTGCCGTCTGCGCGACATTTATGAGCTGTTCCTGGACTCCGGCGCGGGGGGCGGGGCGTACTCCATGATCAGCCAGGGCGAGGTGGATGCTCTGCTGACCGGCAAACCGGAGGACCGCCGGGAGCTGCTGGAGGAGGCTGCAGGCGTCAAGAAGTACCGTCACCGCCGCAACGAGACCTGCCGCAAGCTGGAGCACACCCGCGAGAACCTCTCGCGCGTGGACGACATCATGAACGAGCTCCAGGCGCAGATGGAGCCTCTGGCGGAGCAGGCGGAGAAGGCCATCCGCTACCGTGAGCTGACCACCCGGCTCCGGGAGATCGAGGTTGGGCTGCTGGTCTCCCGCGTGCAGACGCTGAACAGCGAGATCGAGGGGTGGCGCTCACGCGACGGCGAACTGCGGGACGAGTTGGCCGCTCTGGAGCGGCGCATCATCGAGCAGACGCAGGAGGAGGAGCGCTGCTTGGAATCGGCGCGGAAGGCTCGCGAGGAGCTGGAGGCGGCTCACGAGACCCTGTCACGGGCTCAGAGCCGGGCCGAGCGGCTGCGGTCGGACCTAGCGCTGGCGCAGGCGCGCAGACAGTCCGCCGAGGAGACGCGCCGGCGTCTGACGCTGGAGATCGCAAGCCTGTCCTCACGTCTGCAGGAACTGGAGGAGCGCTCGTCCCGTTCCGGGGAGGAACTGCAGGATGTGCTTGCCCGGCGGTCCGCCCTTGAGGAAGAGGTCCGAAGGGCGCGGGAGATGAGCGACGGGGTGGCGGCGAAACTGGCGGAATGCGAGGAGGAGCTTGCCCGCCACGAGTCCGGCGCCCGCGGACTGGCGGAGGACAAGGCAGCTCAGCGGAGCCGCCTGGAGAGCTGCCGGGCGCGGATGCGACAGCTCGAAGAGGAGGCTGCCGCGCTTCTGAGGCGGCAGGAGGAGCTTGAGGAGCGCCGGGGGCAGCGTTCGGCGGAGGCCGGGGAAGCCACGGCTGCCGCCGCTGGCCTGGAGGAGCGCCTGCGGACTCTGGACTGCGAACTGGAGCAGGCGCGCTCGGCGGCCGAGCGGCTTGCTGCAAGCCTGCGTGACGAAAGCGCGCGTCTGGAGGAGATCACACGGGAACATCTGGAGCAGTCCAGCCGCCTGAAGACCCTCAAGCAGATGCAGGAGGCGGGCGAGGGTCTGTATGCCGGCGTGCGTGCGGTTCTCGCGGCATCCCGCCAGGGACGCCTGCGGCCGGGATATGCCATGGTGGCGGACGTCCTGGAGGTCCCGGGGCACCTGGATCAGGCTATTGAGGCGGCCCTAGGCGGTGCGCTTCAGGACATTGCAGTGCGCGATTTCAGCCTGGTGCGGGAGGCGATCGAATACCTGAAGCAGGGCGGACACGGCCGGGCGACGTTTTTGCCGATGGACCGTCTGGAGCGGCCGGAAGTGCTGTCCACGCAAAGGCTGCGCGGCGAAAAAGGCATTGTGGGCTGCGCCTACGATCTCGTGGGGTTTGCCCCGGAGTATGAGCCCGTGGCGCGGCTGCTGCTGGGGCGCGTGCTTGTGGCGGAGGATCTGGACAGCGCGGCGGAGGCCGCGCGCAGGATGCGGGGCTGGTCCAAGATCGTCACACTGGACGGGGAGCTGCTGCTGCCGAGCGGCGCGGTCACCGGCGGCAGCCGTCCGAGACGCGGCCCCGGACTTACCGAGCGGCGCCGGGAGATCGCCGCGCTGGAAGAGAGCGTACGGGGGCTGGAGCGGCGCAGGCGCGAGTGCGAGGCCCGGGTGGCGGACTTGAAGGAACACCTGGAGCGCGAGACTCACCGGACCGGCGAGCTGCAGAAGGAAGCCGGGGAAGCGCGGCTGGCGCTCACACGCATCGCCGGGGCAAGGGACGCCGCGGCCAACGCCCTTCGCGAACTGGAGGATAGCTCCCGCGAGCTGGCTGGGAGACTGGAGGGGTGCTCCCGGGCTCGCCAGCAGACTCAGGACGAGATCCGGATGCTGGAGGCCATGCTTTCAGACTCGGATGCCGCGGGAGATGAACTGGAAGCCCTGCTGGAGGCGCGACGCTCCGAAGTGGCGGCGTTGCGCGCGGAGGCCGCGGCCGCGATGCGTTCCCTGCAGGAGACGGCGGCGGAGCTTTCGGCGGTCTCCGAGCGGGAGCGCGCGCTGAAGCAAGCGGGGGCGGCTCTGGAAGAGGATCTGAACAGGACCCGTAGCCTTCTGGAGGAGCGCAAACGGGAGTTGGAGGCAGGCGGAGACGCCGGTGAGAGGGACGCGCTGGAGCTGGAGGAGCTTGCCGCACAGGCCGACGAGGCGGCCGCCGAGATGGAAGCGCGGCAGGTGGAGCTCATGCAGGCTCAGTCGCGCGCTCAGGAGCTTCTGAATGCTCTGGACGGCGCTTCCCGCGCGCTGCGCGAAAGCCGCGAGCGCTCCGCAGCGCTGGCTTCCGAACTGCACGAGCTGGAGCTTGCCCTGGCGCGGGGCGAGGCCGAAATGGCCCAGATGCTGGAACGGCTCTGGGATGAATATGAGATCACCCGCAACGACGCCCTGACCTGGCCGGAGCCCCTTCTGGTAAAGCACGGGACAGCTGCGGAAGTGGCGAGGCTGCGCCGGGAGATCCGCGCGATGGGAGAAGTGAACACCGGTGCGGTGGCGGAGTTCGAGCGCGTCCGCGAGCGCTGGGAGTTCCTGGCTTCCCAGCGGGCGGATCTGGAGGAGGCGGAAAGGGATCTGCTGCAGGCCATCCGGGAGATTGACGACAGCACCCGCGGGCTATTTATGGAGACGTTCGAGCGGGTGCAGGAACATTTCGCCGAGGTGTTCACACTGCTGTTTGGCGGCGGGGTGGCCCGGCTGGAACTGACTCAACCGGAAAACCTGCTGGAGACAGGCGTCGAGGTGTTTGTGCAGCCTCCAGGCAAGACGCTGCAAAATATGAACCTACTGTCCGGCGGGGAAAAGGCGCTGACCGCGCAGGCGCTCCTGTTTGCTCTGATGCGCGTGAAGCCCAGCCCGTTCTGTGTTCTGGACGAGGTGGACGCTCCGCTGGATGACGCCAATGTGGTACGCTTCGCCGAGCTGGTGCGCCAGTATGCGCGGGACTCCCAGTTCATCGTCATCACTCACAACCGTGCTACAATGGAAGCCGCGGATGTGCTCTACGGCGTCACCATGCGCGAACCCGGCATCTCCAGCCTCTACAGCGCGAAGCTCTCCGACGTCTGAGGAGCCGCCGCGGACGCCGCAGGAGGAGTTTGAAGACTTGTCCGGGACACAGGGACTGCTTCTGAATACGGGAGACCGCGTGGTCTTTTTCGGGGACAGCATCACCGCCGCGGACCCGGGATATGTCAGCTTCATCCGGGAGATGCTGGATAATCTCTACCCGGAGCGCCGCATCGAGATCGTCAACAAGGGTATCGGAGGCAATAAGGTCACCGATCTGCTGGAGCGTGTGGACCGGGATGTGCTGGCGCTGGAGCCGGACTGGGTGAGCATCGCCATCGGCATCAACGACGTATGGCATGGCCCGAACGGCACTCCGATAGACGTTTTCCGCCGTGTTTACGAGGAGCTTCTGGATCGCATTGCGCAAGGGTCGCGCGCCCGAGTGGTGCTGTGCACGCCGTCCATCATCGAGGAAGACCCGGAGAGTGAACTGAACATCCAGCTCCGGCCGTATGTGGAGGCTGTCCACGAAATCGGGCAGCGCCGGGGACTGCTTGTGGTTCCCATCCGTGAGGCGTTTCTGTCCGCGCTGGAGCGCGCCCGGCAGACCACGCAGCGGCCATTGTTCACCACGGACGGGGTTCATCTGAATCAGGCCGGCAACACGCTTTTCGGGACCACCTGGCTGAAGGCGCTCGGGGCCTTCGGCGACCTGCTGCCCTGATGACGCAGCGCGTGACTCCCCCCGGGCGGCGAGCCGGGCCGCCGGCGCCCACCCTCAGAGATTATCTCGGCGTCAGCCTGTTCTGGCTGGCGCTGTCGCTTTTCTGGGGCGCTATGCTGGTGATGGTGCTGCCGTTCCGCGCGGAGGAGCTGTTCGGGCGGGACGGCAAGGACGCGGCCCTGGCCAGGCTTCTCAGCACGGGAGCCGCGGTGGCAGCCGTCACTCAGGTGCTGTCGGGCGCCCTGAGCGACGCGGTGGGATTCCGCTGGGGGCGGCGCAGGCCCTATATGCTGGCAGGTACGGTAGCGGCGACCGCCGCACTCCTTCTCTTTCCGTCCGCGGAGAGTATGGCTCAGCTGCTGGCGTGCTATGTGGCCATTCAGTTTCTGCTGAACATCGCCATCGGACCGTACCAGGCGCTCATTCCCGATCTCATCCCGCTGGCGCATCACGGACGCGCGTCGGCGTTCATGGGGGTGTGGGCGCTTCTGGGGCGGATCGGCGGTCCGGCCGTGGCGGCGGTGCTGCTTGCGCGACCGGACGGTCTCTCGCAGGTCATCATCGTCTTCGCGGTGCTTCTGAACGGCTTTATGGTGGTGAACCTGGCCCTTATCCGCGAGCCTCCCTCCGGCGGCCGGACGGCCGGATTCCGGGACACCCTGCGCCGGATGCTGCAAATCCCCCTGCGGCCTTATCCGGGCTTTGTCTGGATCCTGATCTCCCGTTTCGGGATCATGATGGGGCTTTATACGGTGATGTTCTGCCTGCTGTACTACGTCCGCTACTCACTGGGCGTGGGCGGCGAGGCCGAATCGCTGGCCGTGGTGCGGAACTTCATGGTGCTTTCCACCCTGACCGGTCTGGCGGGTGCGGTGGCCGGAGGAATGATCAGTGACCGCATCCGCAAGGTGCGCGTGCTCTACGTCTCCAACTCCGTTTGCGTCGCCGCAGGTCTGGCCTTCCTGATGGTCCCCGATGTCAGCGCCGCATACTGGGCGGTGGCGCTGTTCGGCGTAGGGATGGGGGCGTTCCAGTCCGTGGACTGGGCGCTGGGCTGCAACCTGCTGCCGGAGCACGCGCCGGCCAAGTATCTCGGCGTATGGGGGATGTCCGATACCATCCCGCAGGTCATCGCGCCGCTGATCGCCGGGCCGGTGGCCATCATCTTCAACCGGCCAGATGAGCCCGGTGTGGGATACCGGGTGCTGATGGTCGTGGCGATGGTGTACTTCATTCTGGGAACCATCGCCCTGAGCCGCATCCGGGAGCGGACACCGCCGGGAATGCGAGGCTAGTCCCCTTTCCGCGCATCGTTTTGCGACCTGTCCGCAGGGACGTGTAAACTGCTTCCAATGCGTTCCCCATCCGCTCACACAGGCGATACTACCTCCAGCGCGTCGCGAAGGGCGCTGGGGTCCGTTTTCGCCGTTGTCTTTCTGGACGTGTTTGCGTTCGCGCTGGTCATTCCGCTCCTGCCGGTCTGGGCGCAGCGATTCACCGCCAGCCCGTATGCCATCATCTCGCTGTCGTCGGTCTATGCGCTGGCGCAGTTCGTGTTTGCGCCGGCGTGGGGAGCCCTCTCGGACCGGGTAGGGCGCAGGCGGCTTCTGGCGTTGTCCATCGCCGGGGAGGGAGCGTCCTTTATCGGGATGGCGCTCGGCAGCGGGCTGGGCTGGCTCTATGCGGCGCGCGTCGCGCAGGGGATCTTCGCGGCAGGAACATTCGCCATCCCGCCCGCGCTGGTGGCGGATGTCACCACGCCGGAGAGGCGATCCCGGGGCATGGGATTTATCGGAGCGGCTCTGGCTCTGGGTTTTGTGCTGGGACCGGGAACGGGCGCGCAGCTTGCAAAGATCTCCACCGCTCTGCCGTTCTTCGCAGCGGCCGCTGTTTCGGCCGTGAACCTGCTTGTGGCCATCTTGCTGCTGCCGGAGACGCACTCCGTTTCCGTGAAAGAGTCTACCTCCCGGGAGAGCGCTATATCGCCAGTAATGGCGCTGGCCCGGAAAGGACTTCCAACGTTGATGGCGCTGTTTGCCGTGAACACCTTCGCCTTCAGCAATATGGAGAGCTCCTTCACGCTGTTCCTTCAGGCGCAGTTCGGCCTTGCGGAGCAGGAGACGGTGGTTCTCTCCGGCCGCCTTCTGGCGTTCGTGGGGGTGGTGGCGGCCGTGGTACAGGGAGGCCTGATCGGTCCCCTGACGGCACGGTTCGGTGAGAAGGTTCTCCTGGCTGCCGGCTTCGCCGCAACGTCTGTTGGTCTCGCCGCCGTTCCGGGGCAGCATTCGACGGCGGCGCTCCTGATGCCCCTTGCTCTGGCGGCCGCCGGATTCGGGCTTATCGGCCCGTCGCTGATCAGCCTCATCTCCCGCGCCGCCGGACCCGAGCATCAGGGCGCCGTTCAGGGACTGACGCAAGGCCTGGGGAGCGTCTCGCGGACGCTGGGTCCGCAGGCCGCAGCGGTGAGCTTCGGAGCGCTGGGCATCGGATGGCCGTTCTGGACGGCTGCGGTGTTGCTGGCGGCATGTTTTGCCGTGACCGCCGCCGCTGTCTGTGGACCCGCTGGGACCGCATCCGCCAGGCCCGGTCCTGCAGTGGAAAGGAGGAAAGACCCCGCGTGAAGAACCGGCCTGTCCTGACGATCATCTTCCTGACCGTCTTCATAGACCTTCTGGGTTTCGGGATGGTACTGCCTCTGCTCCCCGTATGGGCGGAGCGCCTGACCGCCAGCAAGTATCTCATCATCCTGCTGGGTTCCGCGTACTCCCTCGCGCAGTTTGTCTTCGCCCCGGTTTGGGGAAGGTTGTCGGATGCCATCGGCCGGCGCCCTGTTCTGCTGCTGTCGCTGGGCGGCGGAGGGCTGGCCTATCTTCTGATGGCGTTCGCGGAGAGTCTGGGCACGCTATACGCGGCGCGCTTCCTGCAGGGATTCTTCACGGCGGGCGGTCTTGCTGCGGCGCCGGCGCTCATCGCGGACGTCACATCCGAAGAAGAGCGCTCGCGGGGGATGGGGCTTATCGGAGCGGCGTTCGGACTGGGTTTCATCTTCGGACCGGCTGTTGGCGCCGCTCTGGCGCAGGTGGGACTGGGAGCGCCGTTCCTGGCGGCGGCGGGGTTGTCTTTCGCTAATTTCATCTGGGCGGCGGCTATGCTTCCCGAGACTCTGGACCGGACCGTGGCGCGCGAGGCGCACACGCGGTTTCTGGATCTGCAGAAGCTGCGGGAGACACTGACCTCTCCCGTACTGGGACTGCTGTTCTTCCTGCTCTTCATCAACACGTTCGCCTTCAGCAACCTGGAGCAGACCTTCACCCTGTTCGTGCAGGAACGGCTGGGACTGGACGGCCGCGCAGCCGGGCGGACTACGGGTTTCCTTCTTGCCTATATCGGAGTGGTCGCTGTGCTGGTGCAGGGATTTCTCATCCGGCCGCTGAGCCGCAGGTTCGGCGATGAGCGTCTGCTGCTGGCGGGCATTCTGTTGACCGGGACGGGGATGATGCTGATGCCTGTTCCCCGCGGCGTGAGCGGGCTGATGCTGGTGAGCACGCTCATCTCTTTCGGGTGGGGACTGGTGAATCCATGCACGTCCAGCCTGATCTCGCGCTCGGCCGGCCGCGACCGTCAGGGCGGAGTGCTCGGGCTCTCCCAGGGACTGGCCAGTCTGGCGCGGATCGCCGGGCCGGTGTGGGGTGGGTTCGCCTTCAGCCGCATCGGGATCGCCTGGCCCTACTGGAGTGGAGGGGTCATTCTGCTGATGAGCTTCGCCGTGGCAATGATGCGGCTGATTCCGTCAGGAACGGCGGTACGTGGGGATGCGGGAGATGCCTGAGTGGACGCCCCGGGACCTGACCATCCGGCAGAGGGAGCGACTGGAGCGCCTGCACCGCCGGTTCGGGCGCGAGCCGTTGCCGCCGGATCTGCCCTGCATCCTAAAGGAGCAACTGGGCATAGATCTCACCTCGCGACTGGGCGCCCTGGAGCTTGGCCATCCTTTCATGGTGGCGCCGGGAGAGTGGACGGGAGAGTTGGAGCGTGTGGTGGCTGCCGCGGAGGCAGGCTGGGCGGCGGTGGTGCTGCGGACGGCGGCAGCCTGGGGACCGGATGGTGGGGCATCACTTTCCCACCTGCGCGCCCGGCCGGGCCCGGGCGCGCGCAACCTCTACCACCCTTCCGATGTGCGCCGCGAGCGCCCCGCCCTGGTCTGGGACCGCCGGCTGGACAGCCGGGGGCCAGAGGAGTATCTCGAATTCGTCCGCGCCGCATCATCCAGTGCGGGAGGGCAAACGGCGATCGTCGCCTCGCTTGCTTCGGCCCCGGACCGGGCGGAGGAGGAGTTGGCGCACGCGGGAAGGCAGCTGCTCGCGGCGGGCGCGGATGCGCTGGAGGCGCTCTGGAGTCCCGGAGACGAGGGATGGACTGGCCGCCTGCCTGGAGAGGATCGCCGGTGGTCCCTTCGGGTCATCTGCGCTGATGTGCAGACTTTGCAGGAGACGGAACGCGGCCGGGCTCAAGAAGCCTTTCAGGCGGCTCCGGCCCTGACGCTTGACTTCGGGACTCCGGCGGCGGGCGGGCCACGTTCGTTCCGGCCGGGAGATCTGGCAGGGTTCCTTCAAGAGTGGAACCTGGAGGGACGGGCGGTGGCGGCTGCGGGCGGCGTTTACTCCGGGCGCGACGCGCTGGCTTACATCCTGGCGGGGGCCTCTGTGGTCCAGGTGTACAGTTACATCGGGGGCAGGGTGCGACCCGTTCTGAAGCAGAGCCGTAACAAGTTCGAGCAGGTGCTGTATCGTTTGCTTTTGGATCCTCGCGATGGCCTGGCAGCAGGTATGGCGGCCTTGAAGAACCGCTTCGGGATCTCCCGGCTGGCGGATGCCGTCGGTCTGGAGCATAAGACGGCAAAGGGCGCCTAGCTTGACCGGCGGAAGGGAGTTACAACCTTGGCAGCGCATCCGGGCACACAACAGATTCTGATGGACCTGGTGGCCATCCCCAGCGTGGGACAGGAGCCTGTTCCTGAAGGCCGCGAAGGCGGCGAGGCGAGAGTCTGCCGGTATCTGGCCGGATTGCTGGAGTCCGCAGGCGTGGACTGCCAGATGGAAGATGTTCTGCCCGGAAGGCCCAACCTTTACGCCCACCTGGATCGGGGATGCGCGCGGACGGTAATCCTGTCCGCCCACACGGACACCGTGCCCGCCACGGACTGGGAGGGTGACCCGTTCCGGCCGGAGGAGAAGGACGGCCTGATCTTCGGGCGGGGCAGCTGTGACACCAAGGCGAGCCTGGCGGCTTTTACGGCGGTGATGCTGGAAGCCGCGCGGAAGGGAGCGGGCGAGTTCAACCTGATTTTTGCGGCCGTCTGCGACGAGGAGGTTAGCTTCGCGGGGTCGCGCGCGGCAGCCGGACGTCTGCGCGCGGATCTCGCCATTGTGGGCGAGCCCACATCCCTTGCTGTGGTACACCGGCACAAAGGGGTCATGCGTTTTGTGCTGGAGGCCAGAGGCCGCAGCTGCCACTCTTCCACCCCGGAGAAGGGCGACAACGCTATATACAGAATGTCCCGGGCGGCTCTCGCCGTGGAGCGCCTGGCAGGTGACTGGCAACAGGTCCGGGATGCAGATCTTGGTCCGCGCGCCATCTCGGTGACCACCATCTCAGGCGGGCAGGCCCCGAACATCGTGCCCGATCTGTGTCGCGCTGATGTGGACGTGCGCTGCCTGCCGGGAGACCGGCTGGAGGATCTGCTGGAAGAGGTGCGAGCGAGGACGGGTAACGACGCGGCCGTCCTGGCCCCGTATATGGAGGGCCCGGCGCTGGACACGGATCCGGAGCATCCCCTGGTCCGCCGGCTGGCGGAGGCATCCGGACGAGGGCTGACGTGCGCTCCCTACGCCACCGATGCCCCGCAGTATGCCTCCCGGGGGATTCCCGCCGTGGTCTTCGGGCCGGGCGATGTGACGCTGGCGCACACCCCGCGTGAGCACATCCGCCTTGCGGAGGTGGACGAATGTGTCACCATTCTCCGCCGCTTCCTGGGGATGTAGTTCCTCGGCGCGCTATCGAGACCACACGTTGCGGAATCTGGTTTCGGCTCGTCCGTCTGAAGCGGATGGCTCAACCAGCGTATTGTCTGTTGCCATTTGAGGTCAAAATAATCCTCGACGGAGTGGGGACGGGTATGTTAAAGTCAACTGGGCTCCGGCAGGTGAAGGCGGCGCGGGCCCGGGAGGATCTGGAATGAGTCCAGGGATCACACGCAGGCAGTTCATCGCAGGGGCTGTGGCGGCGGGAGCGGCCGCGCTGGCGGGTCCGGCTGTTGAAAGCTCCGGCAGGAAACCGAAGTCGCTGACCGACCGTGTGGAGATCGGGCGGACGGGTGTCAGAGTATCATACCTGGGACTCGGCACAGGGACCGTGGGTTTCAACCACGCCTCGAACCAGACGCGTCTTGGCTCCATCAAGTTCGCCCGCCTGATCAATCACGCCTATGACGCCGGCATCAACTTCTTCGACTGCGCTGATAGCTACGGCTCACATTCGTATCTGCGCGCCTCACTGCGGCGCATCCCTCGGGACAAATATGTCCTGCAGACCAAGATCTGGTTCCGCACCAGCAAGGACGCTCAGGCAGACCTGGACCGCTTTCGCAAAGAGCTCGACACCGATTACCTGGACATTGTCCTGATCCATTGCGTAACGGACCCGACGTGGGCCGCCGACCTCCGTCCGATGATGGACGTCCTGGAGGAGACCCTGCAGAAGGGTGTCATCCGCGCCCACGGAATCTCCATCCACGACCTGGAGACCCTGCGGCAGGCCTCCGGCCATGAGTGGGTGCAGACTGTGTTCGCCCGGATCAATCCGGAGGGGGCGGTGATGGACGGAAAGCCTGCCGAGGTTGTCCCGGCTCTCGAAAAGATCCACGCTTCCGGCAAGGGGGTCGTAGGGATGAAGATCCTGGGCGAGGGGCGGATCGCCGAGAAGCGCGAGGAGTCGCTCAGGTTCGTCCTGGGGCTGGAATGCGTGGACGCCATCGTCATCGGCTTCGAATCCCCGGGACAGATTGACGAGATCATCAAGATGGGGAACAGGGCTCTGGCCTGAATGAGAGCACCTGCAAGACGGGCCTCAAGGCCGAACAGCGTTGGTTGAGCTGTCCAGCGCAGCCGGACGAGTCGCAATCACACGCTGCGATTCGTGGTCTCGATACGCGCGCCTGCGGCGCGCTACTCGACCAGCGTAGTGTGGACTCAGCTGCTGGTGACTGGATGCCACTCCTGAGTAACCTCACCCCTTGAGGCCGGTGAGGGTGATTCCCTGGATGAAATACCGCTGCGTGAAGAAGAACACCAGCAGGACGGGGAGCATCATCATCGTGGCGGCCGCCATCAGCAGTCCCTGCTCTCCGCCGTGCATCCCCTGGAATAGATACAGGGCATAGGAAAGAGGCATCTTCTGGGGCGAGTTAATGTAGATCAGCGGGCCCATGAAGTTGTTCCAGCTCCCCATGAAAGCCATGATGGTCACCGCGGCCAGCGCGGGCTTCACCAGCGGTAACATGATCCGCCAGTAAGTAGTGAACGGATTGCAGCCGTCTATCTTGGCGGCTTCCTCCAGCTCCATCGGGATGGTCATGAAGAACTGCCGCAGCAGGAAGATGTGAAAAGCGCTGCCCAGAAACGCCGGAGCCCAGAGAGGCCGCAGAGTGTCCACCCATCCAAGCCAGCGGAAGATCAGGAATACCGGGAGCATTGTCACGGCGGCGGGCAGCATCATGGTGGCCAGCAGCACCACAAAGAACACCTCCCGGCCCGGCCAACGCAACCGCGAGAACGCATAGGCCGCCAGCGAGCTGCTGAGTAGCAGCCCGACGATGGAGAGCACTGTCACATACACCGTGTTCCACAGCGGAACCAGCCCCCTGTGGTATTCCGCGGGAAGGTACTCCAGCGCCTCGGCGTAGTTCTCCCAGCGGGGGCGGAAGTAGCGGATCTCGGTCAGCTCGGAGACAGGCACTTCGATGGCGCGGGAGGGGTCCTGGACGTCCAGGGGCAGCACCCGCGCCCGGTCCCCGGGCAGCTCCTCCAGAATGCGCACGCGCTCAGACGTTTCTCCCCGCCGCAACTCGAAGACCTTCACCTCTTCGCCTCCCACGCGCACAGTAAGCGCTTTGGTGGGGATGAACGTCGGCGGGAAGGCCTTCATCTGATCATCGAACTTGAGCGATGTGGAGACCAGCCAGAGGAACGGCAGGATGAACACCGCCGACCCGCCGGCTAGCGCCAGGTGCAGCCAGCTCTGCCGGTTGATCTCGGCCCACCGTTTGCGCGTTTTCCAATTTCCGTCTGTCGGCGGCTGCAAAACGGCGCTCAGCCGGAACCAGACGACCCACACCAGCGAGGCGGCCAGCAGTCCTCCCGGGGCAGGCAGGAAACTGAGAAGGACTGCAGCTAGCGCCAGCGCGGGCAGCAAGCCGATCGCCAGGCGCACCTTCATGCCTGCGCTCCAGACCCATCCGGTGAACGCCATCGCGCGCTGTGCGGCGGCAACGGCCGCCGCCAGGGCGATAATCCAGTAGAGGGCAAGCAGCAGCTCGCTCTTCACCTACGGCTCATTCCTCCCCCGCCTCACCGGGACGGTAGCCCGGATCCTCCGGCAGACCGGGCCGCCGGGATGCCTCCACCGCCAGACGGTCGCACAGCTCGTTTTCCTCGTCTCCGTCGTGGCCCCTCAGCCAGCGGAACTCCACCCTGTGCCGCTCGCACAGCTTCAAAAGCTCCTCCCAGAGGTCCGGGTTGAGCGCCCGTTCATTGCCGGACTTCCGCCATCCCTTCTCGCGCCACCGCCGCGCCCAGCCCTTCGTCATGGCATCAACGACGTAGCGCGAGTCACTGTAGAGAATCACATCGGAGGGATTCCGGATGCGCTTCAGCGCCTCGATGCAGGCCATCAGCTCCATCCGGTTGTTGGTGGTGCAGCGGTATCCTCCAGAAACCTCCTTGCGGTGCGCTCCGCACTTGAGTACGGCGGCGTAGCCTCCGGGACCCGGGTTACCGGAGCAGGCGCCGTCGGTATAGATGGTGATGGGCGCGCGGCCTGAGCTGGAGCATCCCGCTGTCATCGCGGAGAGCCTTCTTCTTCCGGTATTCCGGCAGTATCCACGGCCGGAGCCAGCAGGGCGGCTGGTCTTCCCCACCGGGTCAAAACAAACCACTGCCCCTCTTCCACTTCCCGCAGGATGCGGCCGAAATGTCTCCTGAGTTCTGTGACGGTGATGGTTCTTTTCACTGAGAATGTCCGGCCGTACTCGAGTGCTTCACAGCCCGAGAACCTTACGCAGAGCCTCATCTACCCTGGCCAGGTCCGTCTCCGACAGGCGGCCAATCCGTTCTGCCAGACGATCCCGGCTCACGGTCATGATCTGCTCGCATTTGATATATGAGGAGTCCCGCAGGCCGTTCAGCGGGTCGGGACTTACCGGCACGTGAAATGGAACAGGCTTGCCAGACCTGCTTACTGCCACTACGATTGTATTTGGATATCTCTGGACCTGATTAGCGGCGTCCGTCTGCACCACCAGCGACGGACGTCTTTCGGCCTGCTCGGAGCCTCGCCCCGGACTCCAGTCAAGCCAGTACAAATCGCCTCGGCGGATCTCAGGGGTCATCGCGCAGCACGACTTCTCTCTGAGCTTCGAAAGCGTATTCGACGTCGCATTCCGCCGGTGACTCGCTCAATAGCTCGAAACCTCTTCGAAGCTCTTCCTGTTCCTCCGCTTCGATGGCACTCCGCAGGGACTCCTGGACCAGAATATTCACGCTTTTCCCACGTCTTACGGCAATGTTCCGGGCCGCCAGGTACAGATCTCTCGGCAGGCGAACGGTGAGGCTATGGGCGCGGTCACGATTCGACATCAGCTTTGCACTCCTTTATGATACCAATGCATGATACCATAACATTCACTTCCTCTCGCCCTCATAGTGCACCCACCGTGGAGCAAGGCGCAGTTGAGCCAGGGTCAGCACCAGCACGATCAGGAACATCACCCACGCGATCGCCGAAGCATACCCCATATTGAAGTAGCGGAACGCGTTGTCGAACAGATAGAGCACCGGCACCCGCGTGGCGTTCACCGGCCCGCCGCCCGTCATGATGTAGACGTTCTCGAACGTCTGCAGCGCGCCGATGGTCCCCATAATGAGATTGAAGAAGATATAAGGCGTCAGCATCGGCAGGGTCACGTGCCGGAACTGCTGCAACGGTGATGCGCCGTCCAGCTCCGCCGCCTCGTACAGATGCTGCGGAACCCCCTGAAGCCCGGCCAGCCACAGGATCATCCCGCCGCCCGCTCCCCACAGCCCCATCAGGATCAGCGCAGGCTTGGCCCACTGCTCGCTTGCCAGCCAGTTGGGAGGATCAATGCCGGACCAGCTTGTCAGAAGCATCCTCCACGCGGCGTTCAATAACCCGGCGTCCGGGTTCAGGATCCAGATCCAGAGGATGCTGCTGGCCACGATGGGAACAATCGAAGGCAGGTAGTAAATGGTCCGGTAGTAGTGCATCCCGCGGACGCTGGCGTTCAGCAGCATGGCGATGGCCAGGCCCGTCGCTATCCCGAGAGGAATCCCAAACGCCGCCAGATAGGCTGCGTTGTAGAGTGTCTTGGAGAACAGCGGCCAGTCCTCCGTGAACAACATCCGGAAGTTCTCCAGACCCACCCACCTCGGCGGATGCAGTACGTCGTAATGACAGAAACTGAAGATGACGGACGCCAGAAACGGACCCGCAGTGAACACCACCAGTCCCAGGAGCCACGGAGAGGCGAAGAGGTACCCCCACATTGCCTCTCCGCGCATCAGCCGGCCCACTGGCCCGGACCGCCGCGCCAGAATCGCCGCGACGGCGGCCAGCACGGCCAGAGCGAGCGCCAGAATGGCCATCGGCACAGCCAGAGGGATGACCGGGTATCGCTCCCGCGTGAACGTGCGGTCCAGCTCGGCCTGAACCCGGCGGGTGCCCGCCGCCAGCGCCTCCTTCGCCGTCATCTTGTGCCGCGTGGCATTCTCGAAGGCGATGACGTGTTCATCCCAGAGAAGCTGACCAACGTGCGTGACCGGCCGGAACCGGGCATAGGGCATCAGCTCGCGGAACAGGCGCAGAGGCTCCCGGAACTTCGGGTAGCGGTCGGCGTAGACGGCGTGGACCGCCTCGTTGACCCGCATATTGGCGCTGAGGCGCGGCACGAACATCCGGCCTTTGGAGCGGTTGTACTCCTCCTGCGCCTTGCACCCGATCAGCATCGCCTCCGGCGACTGCATCCACTTGATGAACTCCCAGGCCAGCTCCACGCGCTCTTCCGGCACACCCCTGGGGATGGCCCATGAGAAACCGCCGGCCCACGTGATGAACCTGGGCTGTCCCTTGAAACGGCCTTCCTGGCGCAGCCGCGCCGCGGGAACGGGGGCCGGAGCCACCCCGAAATCCATATCGGGGGCATAGCGCGCCAGCGACTGCAGGAACCAGTCGCCATCTATCTTCATCGCCACCCGCCCGATGATGAACGGGTCCATCTCCGGCGGGAGCGCGGCGAATCCCCGTTGATAGGCATCCAGCTTCTCGGCGCCTTTCAGCGCGTCGTAGACGCTGGTCATATACTCCAGCGCTTCCACCGTGTAGGGGTTGTCCATGGTGCACGTCCGCCCATCCGGACTCATGAACTCCCCGCCGTTCTGCCAGGAATACAGGTACAGCCAGCTGTTGCCGAAGTTGGGAATGAAGCCCGCCCGCGCGAACGTCCCGTCCGGATTGTATTCGGTCAGCCTGACGGCATACTCCCGCAGCTCTTCCCACGTCTGAGGAGGCCGGTCAGGGTCCAGCCCCGCCTCCCGGAACGCCTTGCGGTTGTAATACAGGGCCCGGTCGTCCGTATTGGAGGGGATGGCGTATACCTTGCCGCGGTAGGTGGCTTCCTTCCAGGTGGCCGGGTAGTAGTCCTCCGGGCGGACGCCGTATGGTTTGTCCCGGTCCCGTTCGATGAGATCGTTCAGGGGACGGAAGGTGTCCCGGCTGGCCCAGTCGCCGATGGTGAACCGGTCCTGATGCACCACATCCGGAGGGGATTTGCCGACGATGGCGGTCATCAGTTTCTGCGGGTTCATCCCGCCCGCGCCCATGCTCAGCATGCTGACGCGTACGCCCGGGTGCCGCCGTTCGAACTCGCGGACGCGGGCCTCCTCGATCTTCGTTTCTTCGGAGAGCTGCACCCCCCAGACGACCAGAGTGACGCGATCGTCCCGGTCGCGCGCGCACCCCGACGCCAGCAGCGCCACAGACGCGCACACAAGCGCCAGGAGCACTCTCACGCGGGAGCGGCTTCCCTTCTCTGCCAAACACGCGGACACACGACGCATTGCCGCATCATCATAGCGGAGCCGCCCCCTGCAGTTCAACCCTCCTTTTCATCCCCCGGTTGTGGACTGGATCCCGCCCGCCCGCCGCGCAGCCTCCCACGCCGCAACAGCGCATCGCGCAGCAGATACTCGATCTGCGCGTTCACGCTGCGAAGCTCGTCCGAAGCCATCCGCTGGATCTCCTCGAACACTTCGGGACTCAGACGAAGCAGAAATGTCTTTCTCTCCGGCATCCGGGCTTCGCTACTGGTAGAGAGTCCCCGTGTTCAGCACCGGCTGGGCTGCATGCTCGCTGCAGAGCACCACCAGCAGATTGGACACCATGGCAGCTTTGCGCTCTTCGTCCAGATGAAGCTTCTCGTACTGCTCCAGCTTGTCCAGAGCCATCTCCACCATCCCCACAGCTCCGTCCACGATCTTCTGCCGCGCGGCGATGATGGCCGCGGCCTGCTGCCGGCGCAGCATGGCCCCGGCGATCTCCTGCGCGTAGGCCAGATGAGTCAGGCGCGCCTCCATCACCTCGACCCCCGCCAGGGCCAGCCGCTCCTGCAGCTCCTTCTGAAGGTCGTGCGAGACCTCTTCGGCGTTGCGCCGCAGCGAGACGGTCTCATCCTCGGCGTCGTACGGGTAGGAGGAGGCCAGGTGCCTGACAGCGCTTTCGCTCTGGGTGTGGACATACTGCTCGTAGTTGTCCACTTCGAAGCTGGCCCGGTAGGTGTCTCGCACCCGCCAGACCACTACAGCAGCGATCTCGACGGGGTTGCCGGCCAGGTCGTTTACCTTTAGCTTCTCGCCGTTCAGCGTGCGGGCTCGAAGTGAAACGGACCGCTTTGTGAAGAACGGATTCGCCCACCAGAAGCCGCTGGATTTCACCGTGCCGGAGTAGCTGCCGAACAGCAGCAGCACCTTACTGCCGTTGGGCTCCACGATGAAGAACCCTCCGCACAGCAGCCCGAAGACTATCAGCAGGATGATGGCGGGGACAGGTGGCGCGTCCGCGCGGATCGCCTGCACGAAAAGATAGATGATGACGGCCAGCACGGCCAGAGTCACCGCCAGCATCAGCCAGCCGTTCGCAGCTTGGTACTCTTTTTCCTGATTCATTCTGTAAAGCCCTTTCCCACATTGAAGGTATCAATATGATATCACTTCAATATCTACGAGTCAAGAGGCGCTGCCTCTTGCATTCCGCGCGCTGATTTGCGACAATACGGCGATGCGGCGAAGCTCGACCCTGCTCAGACGGGAGGCCCTGGACGGCTTCCTGTTCATATCGCCCTGGATCATCGGGTTCCTTCTGTTCACCCTGGGCCCGATGGCTTACTCGCTGTACGCGTCCTTCTGCGACTGGGACATGCTCCATCCGCCGCGCTGGGTGGGGCTGACCAACTACCGGCAGATGTTCACCGACGACTTCCGCTTCGCGAAGTCGCTGGGCGTCACGCTGAAGTATTCGGCCATGGCGCTTCCGCTCGGCGTGGTGACGTCGCTGGGCATCGCCATCCTGCTGAACCAGAAGGTGAAGGGGCTCACCTTCTTCCGCGCGATTTACTACATCCCTGCCATCCTTCCAGGGGTAGCCGTGGCAATGCTCTGGAAATGGATCTTCAATCCGGAGTCCGGGGTCATCAACCTGCTGCTCGCGCGGCTGGGAATCAATGGCCCGGGTTGGTTCACTGACCCGGCCTGGGCGGTGCCCGCGCTGGTCATCATGAGCCTGTGGGGAGCGGGAGCGGGGATGATCATCTATCTGGCTGGTCTGCAGAGCGTGCCCACTCAGCTCTACGAGGCTGCGGAGATTGACGGCGCAGGAGCATGGATGAAGTTCCGCAGCGTGACTCTCCCGATGATCAGCCCCACCATCTTCTTCAATGTCGTGATGGGCATCATCGGCAGCTTTCAGGTGTTCACCAGCGCATTTGTCATCACGGGAGGGGCGGGAAGCCCGGCCTACAGCACGCTGTTCTACGTGCTATACCTGTATCAGAAAGCCTTCAACTACTTCGCCATGGGCTATGCCTGTGCGCTGGCCTGGGTGCTGTTCCTCATCATTCTGACCCTCACGCTGATCGTGTTCTGGAGCGGCAAGCACTGGGTCTACTACGAGGCGGAGAGGAAGGGCTGACGCTCCGATGCGCGCGGGCGAGCTGGCGAGAAGCAGGCGCAGGCAGGAGGCGACAGCTCGGGCGGTGGCCTATGTCATCCTGGTGGCCGGAGCGGTGGCCATCATGGTCCCGTTCGTCTGGATGGTATCCACGTCCCTGAAGGACAAAGACCAGCTCTTCACCCGTGAGCTTCAGTGGATCCCCACCCTCCCCGTCACAGTCCGGGTAGCGGAGCAGGAATACAACGTTTACACATCCCTGAGCGACGGGCGGTACGGTCTGCTGGTGGAGCGCCTGCCGGCAGGAAAGCTGCGCATCGCTTGGCTGGGGAAGGATCGGCCTCCGGAGACCCTGTCGCGCGTGCCGGATGATGTGGAGATCGTGCCGGAGGAACAGGTGGCGCAATACCGCAGGCCGGGCGCGCGCTGGTCCAACTACCGCGAAGCGCTCACTCCGCCGAACTTCCGTTTTCTGCTGTATCTGCGCAATACACTGATCATCACCATCGCCGCGCTGGTCGGCCAGGTGCTGAGCTGTTCGCTCGTGGCATTCGGATTCGCCCGCCTGCGCTTCCCGGGAAGAGGACCGCTTTTCATCATGGTGCTGGCGACGATGATGCTTCCCGCCCAGGTCACCATGGTACCGCTGTTCAAGCTGTTTGTGACGGTGGGCTGGTACGACACCTTCCTGCCGCTGACCGTGCCGGCGTTCTTCGCCACCTCTGGCTTCTTCGTTTTCCTGCTGCGGCAGTATTTCATGGGCATCCCGCTGGAGATGGACGAGGCGGCGCGGATAGACGGCGCGTCGAGTTGGCAGATCTATCACCGCGTGGTGCTTCCACAGGCGAGGGCCGCCGTGGCGACAGTGGCCATCTTCAGCTTCATGGCGCACTGGAACGACTTCCTTGGTCCCCTGATCTACCTGGGCAGCCCGGAGCTGCGCACGCTGTCACTGGCGCTGTACGCGTTTCAGGGAGAGCACAGCGTTGATATCCAGCTGTTGATGGCGGCGGCAACGGTGGTGATGCTTCCGTTGCTGGTCCTGTTTGCGGTGGCGCAGCGCTACTTCATCCAGGGCGTGGTCATCTCCGGCGTCAAGGGCTGAGATTCGGGGCGCTGTTTGACGTGCCTTCCCCCGCGGGCCTATAATGCCCGCAGCGCGCGGGAATGCGACAGAGGCGCGCAGCGGAACTGGAGGACAATGGTCGGATGAAGGTTGCGATAGTCGGCGGCGGAGGACGGGTGGGGTCGAATGCCGCTCTGTGTATGCAGTTCGGGGCGGTGGCGCGGGAGATCGCTCTGGTGGATGTGGCGGCGGACCTTGCCGCAGGAGAAGCGCTGGACCTGCGTCACGGAGCGTCGCTTGCAGGCTCGCAGGTCTTCACATCGGGTGGATATGAGCTTGCCGAGGGAGCGGATGTGCTGGTCATCACGGCCGGTCTGCGGCGCAAGCCCGACGAGAGCCGGCTGGATCTCATCAACCGCAACGTGGGCCTGTTCCGCACCATCCTGCAGGAGTGCCGCAAGGTGCGTCTTGCGGATGATGCCGTGCTGGTTGTGGTCTCGAATCCCGTGGACGTGCTGACCTATCTCGCGGTGAAGGAATCCGGCCTGCCGCCGGAGAGGGTCATCGGGCTGGGGACCCTGCTGGACACCACGCGCTTCCGGTCGCTGGTTGCGGACTTCCTGCAGGTGGATCCTCTCTCGGTCAACGTGCTGATGCTGGGCGAGCACGGCGACAGCATGGTGCCCATCTGGTCGTCGGCCACCATCGGCGGAGTTCCCATCGCCAGCCATCCGCAGGGGTCGCCGGAGAATCTGCAGGCGGTCACGGACCTGACGCGCAGAAGCGGGGCGGAGGTCATCCGGCTGAAGGGTGGCGCGGGCTACGCCGTCGGCTGGGCCATCCGCGAGCTGGTGAAGGCCATCCTCTACGATTCGCGTTCCGTGCTGCCCGTCTCCACTCTGATGACGGGGCAGCTGGGCATTTCGGACGTGTGCTTCTCGCTGCCCACCATTGTTGGACGCAGGGGCGTGCTGGACGTCATTGTCCCTCAGGTTTCCGATGAGGAGAAGGCTCAGCTCCAGCAGAGCGCAAAGGTGCTCCGAGAGACCATCGAGCAGGTTCTCGCCTCCTAGCCGGAGTTCGTTCTCCACGGCCCGGTGAGCGGTTCCGGGCCGCTTGGTCCAGAGAGCGGTAAATACGGTGGTCGAGTAGCGCGGCGTCAGCCGCGCGTATCGAGACCACCCACTGCCGGCAGTGGTTTCGACTCGTCCGGCTTCGCCGGACGGCTCAACCACCGTAGAAGAAAACGGGCCGCCCTGCCGGGCGGCCCGAGGAAAAGATACCGCTTGTGGATGGTTCGCTTACGCCTTCCGGCGCAGGCGGAGCAGTCCCAGTCCGCTCAGGCCCATCAGCGCGCCCATCTGGAAGAAGACAGGCTCAGGGATAGGCTGCACAACTCCGGGAACGCGGATCTCAGCTTGCGCAGTTGTTTGGTCATACATGCTTGAGACCAGCACGTTGCCGACTTGCGGCGTGCCGGATCTCACTACAAAACGGAACGTCCCAGGCGTTCCGACGGAGAAGTCGGCCCAACCGATAAACGTGTCGCCTGTCGATACAGTCCAGTTCGACCCCGCTGGCCACGGTGCCTGAGCCTCCGGGGTTTGCGGAGTAACATACACCGCAGCAGCAGAGTTCTGAGTTGCGCCCCCCGTTCCAAAGGTCCCGGCGGCTGCACCACTGAGGTAGAAGTGACTGAACCGGTTCAATGTTCCGGCTGTGATCGTATACTTCCACTCATACCAGTTCGGATCCGAGCCGAGGGTAACCTGGGTTATCGAATCCAGTGTCACAAACCAGTAGCCCCCCACTGATACAGCCCCTGCCCCTGTTGAGGCCAGCAGGCATACAGCCATCACTATCATAATCCGCTTCATGGCGTGCTGCTCCTTTCTCACTCCGGTGCGAGTGTGCAAGACTGCAGGATCTCCACCCACCGGACAGTCCTTGAGACCGGCCGATAACTGCTGCTTCATATGCTACGGGTCGCGCCGCTAGCTGTCAAGTCCCCGGATGGAAAACCAGCATAATTGCCGGCTCACGGGCCCACTCACTTACTGCACAGCCCACAAGGAAGCCCGGTTCCCTCTGCAGCGTGGTCTCCTGGCTTTCGTGAAGTCTTACGTAGCGGCCTCGCGAGCCAGCAGAAGGGAACAGTGCAAGATCCTCCGTTGAGAAGGATTCGTAGCGCTCTTGTGTTGGCCGGGAAGTGTTTCCAAGACCGGGGGCGCGGGCAGTCCACTCTGTGACTGCCCGCACCCCCTTTCGGAAGTCGGAGAAAGGAGAGGTAAACCGCGTTCCGTTGCCTTGCGCTCGACTGGCCGCGGCCGCTTTCACTTTTCACTACGGCAAGCTCTGCTGTAGGGTTCCCGGCTACGCAAAAAGCTCATCCACGGCTGGAGCCGGGGGATTTCGCCCCCGGGCGTAACAACCGTCGCATCAGTCAACCACAAGAGGAACACAGGAACGTTCAATCCCGTGGTTTCGACTCGCCCGCCGGAGGCGGGCGGCTCAACCACCGTAGCGGGTGTGTTTTGGGAACAAGTTCGCGGAACACCGGGGTTCCCCCCTTATCCAAACCTTCTCCCACCAGGGGAGAAGGCTTTCTTTGGGCCGCCGGCCTGCTGCCCACGCTCGGTCCCGGTTGCAATCCTCTCTGGCCACGGTATGAAAAAGCCCTCTCCCTGAGAACGGGAGAGGGTCTGGGTGAGGGCGAAATGATGCTCTCGACACTGGACGCTCAAGTTTGCACTCATGCTACGCCGGTCGAGTAGCGCGGCGACAGGCGCTACTCGACCAGCGTAAGAACGGGGGTACCCTGTCGTGACGCCAAGCCGGGCAAGGTCAGGGATAGATATGAGTCTATAAGACTAAAGTTTTTTCACATCATTATGTTTAGCCCGTGATGGTTGCGGGTATTACAGGAACGGGAGGTGGAGAAGAGAAACACGGTGCAAAGGAGGTGATGATCGAATGGTGCGCAAGAACGATACCGAGGGAGCCCTGGTTCGGAGGGAGGACAGCCTGACTGACTTCTGGTCCGCTCCGGCGAGGTCGCTGTTCCGGGAGTTCGACGAGCTGCGCCGAAGCGTGGACCGCCTGTTCGGTGGACTGGGTGTCCTTTCTGGCCCGCTGTTCGAGTCGCCTGTCTTTGACGCCGGGTTTGGCGCGGTTGACATCTATGAGACCGGTGAGGACGTCCGCATCTCGGTGGAGCTGCCGGGTGTGGAGCAGAAAGACGTCCAGATCTCCGTGACCGGCGATACGCTCACCATCTCCGGCGAGCGCGCCGCCGAGGAGGAGAAGGAGGAGGGTCGCTACCATATCCGGCAGAGCGCGCGCGGCGCGTTCCGGCGGTCGTTCCGCCTGCCTGCGGAGGTTGATGCGGACAAGGCGAAGGCTGTCATGAAGAACGGCGTGCTGAAGGTCACCCTCCCGAAGACCCAGGTGGCCAAGACCCGCAACATCAAGGTCGAGTCGGCCTGACGCCTGGAGTCTTCAGACAGACACCGTGGGGGGCGCCCGCAAGGGCGCCCTTTTTGCATCAAAGGTCTGTCCCATAGCGCCCACCTTTGCGGCCTTTTCCCGGTGACGTAGCGGCGGTTTTCCCGCTATGATGCTCCCGGAAAATCCCAAAGCCAGGATCGGTTGCACCCAATGACAGACAGATCGCCCTCCCGGCGCACGGAGGCCTGCGTGCGCTTCCTCCCTTCAGACCGCACACGCCACGTCCGCGACTCCCTGACCATCTTCGCTCTCGCCCGCGAGGCGGATGTCGCCATCTACAACACCTGCAACGGAGTCGGAACCTGCGGTAAGTGCCTGGTGCGCGTCAAAGGCCCTGTTTCGGAGCCCACGGACACTGAACGGCGCTTCCTTTCGGATGAGCAGTTGAAGGACGGCTGGCGGCTGGCGTGCCAGACGTGGCCCCGGGGGGAGGTGGAGGTCACCGTCCCCTCATACGGCCCGCAGCAGATTCTGACCGGCGGGGTGCGCGCGCGGTTCCGGCTGGCTCCTCCGGTGGTGAAGCGCGTCTTCAAACTGACTCCTCCGTCGCTGGAGGACCAGACCGGCGACTATGCGCGGGCCTGCCGCGAACTGGGGATCCGTGCAGAGGATACGGTGGGTTTAGAGGTGCTGCGCTCGCTTGCCGGCGCGCTTCGCCCCGAATGGCAGGCAACAGCGGTGCTTTGCGACGGGCGCCTGACAGGCATCGAGCCCGGCGACACGACGGCATCGCTCCTGGGGGTGGCGTTCGACATTGGAACCACCACACTGGTGGGTTACCTGCGCGACCTGTGGACCGGTGAGGAGCTTGCGGTGGCGAGCGATCTGAACCCGCAGGTGTCCTACGGGGCGGACGTCATCAGCCGGATCGAATACGCCATCAACGAGCCGAACGGCCTGAAGACGCTCTATACCCAGGTCTGCAACCGGCTGAACCGGATGATCGGGGAGCTTTGCGACGAGGCCGGAGCGGACCGCCGCAATGTGTACGCCGTCTCCATCGCGGGCAACAGCGTGATGCAGCATCTGTTCCTGGGGATAGATCCCCGCAACATCGCCTTCGCTCCCTATATTCCCGTGGTTCAGGAGGGGCTTTCCCTGCCACCGGGTCAGGCGCGGATGGACATCAACCCCGCCGGACGGGTGTACGTGATGCCCGCGGTGGCAAGCTACGTGGGCGGCGATATTGTGGCGGACATCCTGGCGACACGGCTCTGGAGGCGCAAAGGAACATCTCTCCTGGTGGATATCGGGACGAACGGGGAGATCGTCCTGTGCGTCAACGGGGACATCGTGGCCTGCGCCGCGCCGGCCGGCCCGTGCTTTGAGGGCGCGAACATCTCCAGCGGAATGCGGGCTGCGGAGGGAGCCATCACATCGGTCCGCCTGACGCCGGACGGGGACTTCCGCATCGAGACCATCGGCGGAGCGCGCGCCCGGGGTTTCTGCGGTTCCGGACTTGTGGACGCGGTGGCGGCGCTGCTGGAAAGCGGACTGGTGGACGAGACCGGCCGCCTGCTGCCCGTGGACGAACTTCCGGATACGGTCCCGGCTCCGGCCGCCGCCCGGCTCCGCGAGCGCGACGGCGCGCAGGAGGTGGTCTTTGGTGACCGGCATCAGGGGGAAGTGGCCCTGACCCAGGCGGATATCCGGGAGCTTCAGAACGCCAAGGGCTCCATCGCGGCCGGCATCCAGGTGCTGTGCGACCGCAACGGAGTGGATCCCGCCGGGCTGGGTGTCGTCCTGCTGGCCGGAGCGTTCGGCAACTTTGTGAGACCCTCAAGCGCCCGGCGGATCGGGTTGCTTCCACCCGTGCCGCTGAACCGCATCCGCTCGGTGGGCAATGCGGCAGGAGTGGGGGCGCAGATGGCGCTTCTCTCGCATGCGGAGCGCCGGCAGGCGCAGAGGCTGAGGTCCCGGGTGCGCTATGTGGAACTCTCTGGCAGCCCCGACTTCCGCGACGCCTATATGGACGCCATGTTCTTCCCCACGGGCTGAGCTAGGAGCCCATCGGAGGGGGTACAAGAGAAGGCGGACCCGTCTCGGGTCCGCCTTGCAGTATCGCCTCAAACCTGTCTGCCGGGCTTCCCCTGCCCGCCGGTGAACTTCCGGGACACCGGCGAAACAGCCCGGACCGGACTCAGAGCTCCAGAAGGATATCGTTTTCGAGATCCGACGAACACGCCGGCTCGCACAGGAGCTCGTGATTCTCGATGAGGCTCCTCCTTGCCTCGGCCACCAGCTCGGGATCCAGCAGGTGGCGCTCTCCAGGGTAAATGGAGACCGCCGCCACGGCGGGGGCCTCCGGGCCTCTGACATCAGAATCCGGCTTCATCAGCTTGCCCTCCTCTGTCTCAACCCGGTAGATTTACCGGGTGTTATTATAGCACGTTCGGAGCCAGGAGGGCAACGCTTCCGGACACGGCGGCAGGACCCTTGACCTGGCAAAAAGACGGGCATCCCTGTACATCGGCAAACGGGCGCCTGTTCTGCAGGGTAAGTGTTTTATTTGACAAAGAGAAGCGATAGGAGCCACCATGGCGGTATGGAGACCAGATCACAGGCTGTGAGCGACCGCTCCTACGACCGGAAGATGGCCGGGAAGTCCCTTTCCGAGGCCTGCCGGGAGAAGGGGCTGCGGATGACGCGACAGCGGCAGGTGATTGTGGACCTGCTGGAGAACTCGCGCGAGCACCTGGACGCCCCCACGCTGCTTCGCGAGGCGCGACGCCGCGTCCCCGCCATTGACAAGACCACCGTCTACCGGACCATTAAGCGGTTGCGGAAGCTGGGGCTCATAGACGAGCTGGATCTGCTGCACATGGGGGAGCATGACGGACATTTTTACGAGCCGCTCCCCGAGAAGATGCACCTGCACATCGTCTGCATGCAGTGCGGCAAGGTCGAGGATATGCAGCCGGAGACCTGGGCGGAGATGGAGCGGGAGGTGGAGACGAAGCGCGGTTACTCCATCGAGATGGCACGCGTGGAGATCGGCGGCTATTGCCCGGAGTGCCGGCGCGCCCGCTCAGGCTCCTGAGGCGGAACAATCCTGCGAGGTGGGTGCCGTGACGGACAGAGCCGGGATGACCGTGGTGGTGGCAATGAGCGGCGGAGTAGACAGCTCCGTCGCCGCAGCCCTGCTGAAGGAGCGGGGGTGCAACGTCATCGGAGTGACGCTGCAGATCTGGCCGTCCGACACGCCTTCCGAGGGGCAGGGTTGCTGCTCGCTGGACGCCGTGGAGGACGCGCGTCGCGTGGCCACAATGCTGGACATCCCCCATTACGTCCTCAATATGCGGGAAGAATTCGAACGCTCCGTCATCGCCGATTTTCTGGACGAATACTCGCGCGGGAGAACCCCGAACCCGTGCATCCGGTGCAACGAGCACGTGAAGTTCAGCGCTCTGCTGGGCAAAGCGCAGGCTCTGGGGGCGGACCGCCTGGCCACGGGGCACTATGCGCGGATCGGCCGGGACGCTGAAGGACGGTTCACCCTCCTGCGGGCGGCCGACCCCCGGAAAGATCAGTCTTACGTGCTGTACATGCTGGGGCAGCGGGAGCTTGCGCGCCTGGAGTTTCCTCTGGGGGACATGGCCAAGAAGGATGCCCGGACACTGGCAAGAGAGATGGGGCTGCCCGTGTGGCGGAAGCCGGACAGCCAGGAGATTTGCTTTGTAGGCACAGAAGGCCACCGCGCCTTCCTGGCGCAGCGCAGGCCGGAGACCGCTTTGCCGGGGGAGATACGAGACACGTCGGGCAGGATTCTGGGAATGCACTCCGGAGCGGCCGGATTCACCATCGGGCAGAGGAAGGGGATCGGCGTGGCCGCCGCCGAACCATTGTATGTGGTGGACATAGACACCGGCCGGAATATCATCACCGTGGGCCGGTGGGAAGAGCTGATGGCTACCAGCGTACGGGTGGGAGCGGTGAAGTGGGTCTCGGGAGAACCGCCGGCCGGTCCGATTGCCGTGACCTGTAAAGTCAGATACAATATGCGCGAAGTCCCGGCCACAGTCCGGCCGCTGCCGGACGGCGAGTGGGAGCTTGAATTTGTCACCCCGGAACGCGCACCGACCCCGGGACAGGCAGCTGTGTTCTATGACGGGGAGACGGTGCTGGGCGGCGGCACGATCGAGAGCGTGTGCCGCGGGGCCAGGCAGCCCGTTGAAGGAGGAGTGCAGCAGTGACAGCCGGCCAGGGCCTGTGGATCGCTATCTTGCTCACCATCCTGGTGGCCTTCATCATCCTCATGCTGCTGATGGCCTTCCTCGTGCTGCGGCGGATAGCGAAGGTTGTCACTGAGACCTCCGAAGCCGTCCAGACCCAGGTGCGCACCGTAACAGACCGCGCGAACAGTATCCTCGACCAGGTGCAACAGACCGTCCAGTCGGTGACGGTGAAGATCGGTGCGGCGGAGCGCGCCGTGGGCGCTGTGGCAAGCGCGGTGACGGGTTTGCGGGCGGTGGGAACGGCGAAAAAGGTTGCGGCCAACTCGGCCGGAATGGCGGCCCGGGTGGCGGCCGGTCTGGCTGCGGGGTTGGACAGATTGTTGAACCCCTCCGACAAACGAAAGGACGAGAGCAGGAATGGATGAGCGAAGCGACCGAAATGTCCTGATCAATGTGCTCGCGGGTGTGGGACTGGGGGCGCTCGTGGGGGCCGCCGTGGCCCTGCTTTTCGCCCCGAAGACGGGCACGGAGATGCGCGAGGACGTCCGGCATACGCTGGATGATCTGAAGAGCAAGGCCGAGCGGGTGGCGGGTGACCTGGTCTCCCGCGCCGAGGAGCTGGCCGCCAAAGGCAAGGATCTGGTGGAGGAAGCCAGCGTCCGCATCAAGGAGGCCGTGGAGGCCGGGCGCGAGGCGGTCAGCCAGGCAGCGGAAGAGGTGGAATCCTCGACCGAGAACGTGGGCTAAGAAAGAAACAGGGAACGGAAGCCGTCCGCGGGACGGGCGCCACCCGCGATTCCCGGCTGGGAACGGTGGGCAAGCCCGATGAAGATGCGCGAGAGGCACAGTCCGGCAGGGAAGAGTCTGGAGGTTTGATGGAACTGGGCATCCATACGGAGAAACGGGGAGACAACATCGCAGTGGTCTCTCTCTCCGGAGAAGTGGACGTGTATTCGTCTCCCCGGGTCCGGTCGGCGATGCTGGAGCAGCTTGACGGCGGGTCGAAGTATCTCGTCATGGACCTGAGCAAGGTGGACTACCTGGACTCCAGCGGTCTGGGGATCCTGGTGGCCGGTCTGAAGCGCTCGCGTGAGAACGGCGGCGAGGTATTTTTGGTGAACCCCAAGCCCAGGATCCAGCACGTGCTGGAGGTTACGGGGCTGCATAATGTGTTCACCATCCTGAAGTCGGTGGACGAGGCGGTCGCGCGCGCGGAAAGGAACTGAGCCCGTGTCGCTCAACGATGCGCCGGTGATGGAACTCAGAGTCCCTGCGCTGGCCGAGTATGTCTCGGTGGTGCGGCTTGCCGTTCTGGGTCTGTGCGGGCGGCTTCCCCTCTCGTACAACGAGGTGGAGGACCTGCGCCTGGCGGTGGGAGAAGCCTGCGCATCCTCGGTGCAACGGGCGGAAAAGGCGGGACGCGCGGCCTCGCGTATCACCGTAACAGGCGAGCTGGAGGAAGGACGCATCGTCCTCACCATCTGCGACGATGTTCCCATTCCCCCGGAAGCCGGTCCTTCCGGTTCCCTGGATATTGATCCGGACTTCGATGACGAAAGCTTCCGCATCTCCCTGATGCAGCTTCTGGTGGATGAGGTGGGAATCGGCGAGGCCGCCGGCGGGGGACAGGTGGTTCGCCTGGTCAAAAACTGTGAACAGGGAAGAGATGCCGCGGGGTAGCCGCCGGGGCAACGCCGACCGCGACGATTCCGAGGAGCTTTTCAGGGAATTCGCCAGGACACGGGACCCGCGCCTCAGGAAGCAGCTCATAGACTCTAACCAGAGGCTGGTGCGCTACCTGGCCAGCAAGTTCGCCAACCGCGGCGAGCCTCTGGAAGATCTGATCGCTGTGGGCAATATCGGCCTGATCAAGGCCGTTGACCGCTACGACCCCTCTCGCGGCTCGAAGTTCTGCACCTTCGCCACACCCACCATTGTGGGGGAGATCCGCCGTTATTTCCGGGACAGGGCGTGGGGTCTGAAGGTCCCGCGGCGCCTTCAGGAGCTGAACCAGCAGGTCTCCAAGGTCTCTGAGGAGCTTTCGCACGAACTGGGACGCGAACCCACTATCGAGGAGATCGCGGAACGTCTGCAGGTGCCACCGCAGGACGTTCTCGACGGGCTGGCCGTGGCCAGCGCGTATTCACCTGTCTCCGTGGATGCTCCCTCGTCCAGCGAAGGGGATGCGGCGGGGATGAAGCCGTCCGACTCGCTGGGGGCGCAGGACGAGCTGCTGGAGAAACTGGAGCTATATGACGACCTCACGCGAGCCATGCAGAACCTGGGCGAGCGTGAGCGCGCAGTGCTTCTCTACCGCTATTTCCTCGATATGTCGCAGACGGAGGTGGCCAAACGTCTGAACATCAGCCAGATGCACGTGTCGCGGCTTCAGAACAAGGCGCTCAAAAAGCTGCGGGAAATGCTGACAGCGTAGCGCCGGTCCCCATGCGGGCGTCGCGCCTCGCGGCGGCTGCGGTGGTGCTGGCCTTCGTCGTCGTGCTGCTGTGGCTGGTGAGCCGCGTCCTCACTCCGTTCCTGATCGCCATGGCGGTGGCGGCGGTGCTGGATCCCGCCCTGCAGCGGCTGCAGCGGCGCGGTCTGCCCCGCAGCTACGGGGTGCTGATCGTCTACGTGGTGTTTTTCACGTTGATGGGGTCGCTTCTGTTCTGGCTCCTCCCCATCATCGTGGCAGAAGGCGAGGCGCTGGCCCGGCAGTGGCCTGCGTATATAGACCAGGCCCGCAAGCTCTGGGTCTCCATTTCGAGCCACGACCTGGTGGAGCGCCTGCGCCTGCCCATCCCGAGAACGGCGGCGGAGCTGAGCGCGACGCTGGAAGAGGTGGCGAAGACGGAAGGACCGAAAATGCTGCGGCGGCTGCTGGGCGGCCTCTCCGGGACGGTGGGCTTCCTGCTGAACGTCATTGTCATGCTGATCGCCACGTTCTATATGCTGAACGACTGGCCGAAGATGAAGCAGCGGGCGATCCACGTGGTGCCTCCGCAGTACCGGGAAGGCGTGACGGAGGTGATGGAGAAGGTCGGAACGGTCTTCCTGGGGTATCTGCGCGGGCTGATTGTCCTGTGTTGCACGTATGGCGTGACCGTCACCTGCATTCTGCTGCTTCTGGACCAGATCCCGGGCATAGAGGCGAGCTATCCGTTCCTGCTGGGCCTGCTGGCGGCGCTGCTTTACGCCGTGCCCTATATTGGAGCACTGCTGCTGACATTGACGGTGGCGCTGGTCACGCTGATGGCGCCCGGCGGCAACCTGCTGAGTGCGGTGGTGGTGACGGCGGTAGTGATGGGTGTGAATATGACACTTTTCGACACTGTGCTGACACCCCGCATTCTGGGCCGGTTCACAGGGCTGAATCCCCTGGCGGCGCTGTTCGCCATTCTGGCGGGCAGTGAACTGTTCGGGCTGGTAGGCTTCATCCTGGGAGTGCCCGTGGCAGCCAGCCTGTATATCATCGCGTCGGCCCTGTATCCGCCTCTTTCGGAGCCTCTGCCGCCCGCTGCATCGGTCCCACCCCGTCAGGAAACAGCTCCAGGCTGAGCGCTCCCGCCACTCCTGGAACAAATTCGCGAAAAAGTTGTGGGCGGGTCTTCACACGCTGCGGAAAACATGGTAGGATGATTGGACAGGCTGGGGCGCAGGATGCGCCCAGAACTGAAGTCTTAAGGTCTTGACCACCCCGCGGGGACGGAAGACGCAGGCTCTGTCCTCGCAACAATCGCGCAGACCAGAAGGCGGGCGGAAGGGCAACCTCCGCCCGCCCCCCTTTTTGCTGCGTTCAGCGGCCGGACTGGAACCGGTCCTTCAGATATTCCCGGACAGCAGGATCAAGCCGCTCCAGGGGCGGCAGAGGAGGGGCCTTGAACTCCTTCCCCTGCAGCTCTGCAATGATACGCAGATACCGGTAAGGATCTCCCCACGTCAGCGCGGGCTCCACGACAGTGGTCTCCGGCCACTCGTTGAAAGAGGTGATCCCGATGATGTCCGCTCCCGCGTCCACGGCGGCCTTCCAGAAATCCCGCAGCGTCTGCCCGTCGCGCCGGGGCATGACCCAGGGATCCTCTGCGATCTTCCGGTTATCGTGTCCGGGGTGAACCGGAAGAAGCACCTTCTTACCGGCAGCGTGCACGGAGCGGACGAACTCACGATACAGGGGCGCCAGGTCTTGATAATCGTAGACTCGATGAGTGCTGAACATCGCGTAGCCCATCACGCAGTCCAGCCGCGGGATACCCAGCCAGTCGTCCGGGACAAACAGACGGAAGCCCTCCTGAGTGGCCTGTCCTCGCATCCGGTCCACCACCCAGAAGACCGGGCCGCACTCCCGCTCCACGTAAGCGATCAGCTCCCTCCCCTGCTCGGCCGAAAGCCGGCCTTCCCACAGCTGATAGACCGCCCAGACCGGCTTTCCCTCGATCCGCAGCCACGCGGGGCTGTCCTTGAAGCGGCTTAGATACCGGGCAGTCCACTCCTTAACATCCTCGAAGCGCTCCACGAACTGCGCGCATTCATCGAAGAGCGCAACCTTGAAGCCTTCCTCTTCCGCCACAGGGAGGACCGTCTTGATAAAGACATCGTGGGTCCAACCGGAAGGTTTTTGCCAGGTGGCCGGACCCCACCAGTCCACAAGAAAGGCGTCAATGCCCGCCGCCTTCGCCAGCCGGATGTGCCACCGCACCACCTCGCGCTCCATGCTGTCGTACGGGCCGATGAGCGGATAGGCGCAGGAGCTGATCTCGCGGATGGCCGGAGGGAACAGGATGTTCTCCGGGTCGGCCGGACGGTCCAGCAGGGCACTCTTTCCCTCGTGGCGCCAGTGTCCCCAGTGGCCGCCTGCGCCCCACGGAGTGCAATACCACGTGTAATAGTGAGCAACCACCAGAGGCCTGCCTTCCGGGAAGCAGGGCAGGCGCCCGGCCACCAGCAGAGCAAGCGCGGCGATGGCGATGACGCGAAGATCTCCCATTTTGCCCCTCCAGCAGCCGGGGGTGCCCGCTTTACTCCTCCGGAGGAATCACCTCGTCCGGAATGACCGGGTTGGTCCAGGCGCGGTTGCCCGCGGCGTCCACTACCTCGCAGCGGACATAGCGCATTCCATACTTGACCGGTGCCTCGATCTCCGTGAACGGCTCCCCTCCGTCGGCGTAAAAACTGCGCCCGCTGGAGTTGCGCCCGATGAAATGCACCTCCCGCGCCGGCGAGCAGCGCAGACGGGCCACGCCGTCCGAGACCTGGAAATCATGGATCTCCGGCCCACAGGATGAGTAGAAACACCCGGTGCGAAGCGCCTGAAGCACAGACTCCACCGTGAGATCCGGCATCTTCAGCCAGGTCCATCCCATAAAGATGTCGCGCCCCCGATGGACGTCGTCCACCGCCACAGCGGGAAGGATGCGGCCGGCCGCCAGAAGATCGTCCCAGTGCACATTGCTGAAGGCTTTGCCGATCTTGGAGCAGGTGGCGTTGTAGACCTCCATCGCCACCGCCCCCTCCAGCGGCAGCAGATCGGCCAGCGTGTGCCCGCACCAGTACGGGTGAGCTATGATGGCCTCTCCGCCTGCCTCCCTCACCCGCCGGATGCGCTCGTTGGGATCGTCCACATCGGCAAGGCTGAAGCCGTGTGGCACATTCAGGCAGACCAGATGATAAAGCCCACCCGAAGGATCGGGAGGATGCGTCTCCATCCCGCTGATCACCAGAAAACCGTCATCACTCAGGCCGTTCGTGTCGTTCGTCTTTTCGTGGTCCGTGATGGCCAGCACGTGATACCCTTCGTCGCGGTATTGCCGGCACCGCTCGGCCAGACCGGTGTCCCCGTCGGAGAGGGTGGTGTGTGTATGGAAGTTCGCCCGGAACCACTGGCCGGGCTGCTGGAAACAGTTGACTGTTGCGATGGCAGGAAGCGTCCTTTCCTTCGGATTGCCCACCCGCAGGGCATTATGACCCGAAGCGGGACGGGTTTACCCGGCCTCGAAGACGCTGCGGCCCGAACAGCTCGCGCCTGGCTCCAGCGTCACCGGCTGCAGTACTACCCCTGTCTCCACACAGAGCATCCGGGTGTACTCGTCATCGCCGAAGTCTTCCATCCTGCGGGACTTCTCCACCCAGGGATTCCAGACTACAGCGTCGCGCATCCCGGAGCTGGAGATGACCAGGGTGCGGCCACGGGCGGCATCCACCAGCCGGAGGGTCTCCGGCACATTGTCATAGATGCGGTCTGTCTCGCATTCGAAGGTGATGGCTTCCCGCTCCTCCGCCTCCCGGGCTCCACCGCGCAGGGAGTCCACGAACTCGACGCCCCGGAGACCTTCCAGCGTCACCGCCGAGATATCCTCCACCCGGAAGTAGGTATGCAGGGCTGCCTGAAAAGAGAACGGCTCCTCGTCCCGGTTGACGATCTCCAGTGAGACGCTCAGGCTATCCTCCTTCAGAGCCACCTCCAGTCCCGCCGAGAAACGGTGGGGCCAGATGGCCCGGGTGGAATCGGTGTCTTCAAGCCTGAACAGGGCCCGCACGCTGCCGTCCCGGGCCAGTCCCGCTTCCGCAAGCGACCAGAGGCTTGTGCGGGCGAAACCGTGCTGCGGCAGAGGTCCGGGACCGAACTGCGGGAAAACCAGCGGAATGCCGCCCCGGATGGCCTTTCCTTCCTCCCACCGGCTCCTGCTGCTCAGGAAGAGCATCTCCTCTCCCCGGGGCAGAACCCACGACGTCACGTGGGCGCCGTTCCGGTAGACCTCCACCGCGGCCCCCGACGGATGCTGCAGGCGCAACGCCGCCAGGCCGCCCCGTCCTTCGAACTCGCAAGCAGGGTTACTGTCCATTGCCTTCATCCATCATCTTACCGGGCCATAGTAGGGACACGTGTCCCAAACGCCATCCTCTCCCCGGGAGCGCGGGTCACCGGTTGTTTCCATCCAGCGACCCAGGCGTTCCCTCATCCGGGCCAGAACGCCGGAGTAACGGGATTCCGGGGCTACATTGCGAAGCGTCCAGGGATCCACGCTCAGGTCGAAAAGCTCTTCGGCTGGACGGAGGGCTGTGGCGCGCTGGAAATGCTCGCGCACGCCGGGAGCCTCACGGTTGGCCAGCAGGAATCTTTTGGTGGGGCCGTTGTCTATGTCGCCAAACGGGCCCTTAGCCAGATCCTGAACGTCCAGTTCCGCATCCGCCTCACCGGGATCTCCGGCCGGCCACCGCTCCGGGTGCAAGTTCCGGATGTACAGAAAGTGGCTTGTTCTGATCGCCCGGCAGGGATAGCCCGTATTCCCTGCGCGCACGGCGGCGTGACGCTCGCGCTCCGCAAAGACCGCCTCACGCAGACGGCGGCTGCGCCTCTCCAGAAGGATGTCCAGGAAGCTCTGTCCGGTCATCTCCTCCGGAACGGCGACACTGGCGGCCTCCAGAAAGGTGGGAGCCAGGTCCGTCAGACTGACCAGATCCCGAACCCTCGTGCCGGGCTTCACCCGTCCGGGCCAGCGAACGGCCAACGGCATCCGTATGCCGGCCTCGTAGAGGTTCGCCTTAGCACGAGGGAACGGCATGCCGTTGTCGCTGGTGACCACCACCAGCGTGTTCTTGTCAAGACCGCGCTCCTCCAGAAGACGGAGCGCTTCGCCCACCTCGGAATCGAAAGCTGCAACCTCCGCGTAGTAATCCGCCAGATCGGAACGCACCTCAGGGCTATCCGGCAGGAATGGCGGCACCGCCACACGCTCCGCATCGAACCCTTCCCGCACGCCTCTTCCGGCAGTGTAGGGCCTGTGCGGACGGCGCGACCCGAGCCAGAAACAGAACGGAGCGTCGGATGGTCTGGCATCCAGGAACTCCGCAAAACTTCCGAAGGCCGGGCCGGCTGGGTTCCGGGTGCGCCCTCCGGCCTCCACCTTTCCGGGCCCCCAGCCCTTGCCGCAATGACCCACGAAATACCCCGCCTGTTCCAGCAGATCCGGATACACGGGGATATCCGCCGGCAGCGTGCTCCACAGATTGGCTCCCTCTCTCAGCCGATGCGGAGCCTGTCCCGTAAGAATGGAACCTCTGGACGCAGTGCAGGTAGGCGCGGCGCAAAACGCGTGGGTAAAGAGCATCCCATCCCGCGCCAGGCGGTCGAACGCCGGCGTCCGGGCCACTGGATCCCTATAAGCTCCGGCATGCGGCCACGACCAGTCATCGGCGATCACAAGGAGAATGCCGGGAGCCTTGCTCATATGCGTTTTCCCATCCGCCGCGCGCGCAAGGCCCGCCAGAGCACAGACCGCCGCGGCCCCGCCCGCCCGGACAAAATCCCTGCGCGAAAACACGGTCACCGTGGGGCCTTCCGGGTCACATCAGCGCGGCAGCTCCGCCGGAGCGCCGCAGGCTTCAAACTCCGCCTGAACGCACGAAGCAGCGCCGAGGGCCAAGCTGCGCGCGTCTCCCTGCGAGCCACCCACCGTGACCAGGAAAGCGCCGGGCTCCACCACGAACCGGCCGTCCTCCGTCACCACGGCCATCTGCCGTGGCTGGATGGTGAAGCTCACCGTCCGGCGCTCGCCCGGCTGCAGGGTGATTCTGCGGAACGCTGCAAGCTGGCGCACAGGGGTGCGGACAGAGGCTTCCCGGTCGGCGATGTAGCACTGGACCACTTCATCCCCGGCGCAATGCCCCGTGTTGGCGACCTCCACACTCAACTCCAGCGGTTCGCCGGCGGAAATCTGTCCGGACTTCAACCGGAGGCCTGCGTATTCGAAGGTGGTGTAGCTCAGCCCGAAGCCGAACGGGAAGAGCGGCTCCTTCTTCGCGAAACGGTAGGTGCGGCCGTCCATACGGTAGTCCTCGAAAGGAGGAACGTCCTCCAGCGAGACAGGCGTGGTGAACGGAAGGCGTCCACCGGGAACAGCGTCCCCGAAAAGCACGTCCGCCAGAGCGCTTCCGCCCTCCTCGCCGGGATACCAGACGCTGAGGATGGCGGGAACGTGCTCCGCCGCCCAGGGAATGGCCAGAGGGCTGCCATGGGTCAGCACCAGCACGACGGGCTTCCCGGTACCACAGACCGCCTCAAGTAGCTCCTGCTGCAATCCGGGCAGATGGATGTGGAGCCGGTCGCCCCCGCCGTCGGAGTCGGCCACCTCGCCCTCCTCACCTTCCAGCTTCGGTGAGAGGCCAAGGCACATCACGACGGCGTCCGCTCTCTCGGCCGCGGCCAGGGCCTCGGCGAACCCTTCCCGCCCCCCGCCGGTGACCGCGCATCCCGGAGCATAGAACACCCGGGCGCCCGGCTCCACCTTCCGGCGGATGCCTTCAAGAAGCGTGACGTAGCGGGAGGGGATCCCGTAATAGTTGCCCAGAAGCACATCCAGGGAATCCGCGTTGGGGCCGATGACCGCGAGGCTCTTCAGATCCTTCGGCAATGGCAGCAGGCCGCCTTTGTTCTTCAGAAGTACGATACTTTGCCGGGCAGCCTCGCGCGCAAGTTGCCGGTGCTCATCGCAGTCGTTCACTTCGTAAGGGATAGAAGCGTAAGGAACGCTCTCCGGCGGGTCGAACATTCCCAGCCGGAAGAGCGCCGTATACAGGCGCGTCAGCGCCCGGTCTATCTCCTCTACCGTGATGAGCCCCTGCCGTACCGCCTCTGTCAGGCTGGTGTAGGTATCCCCGCAGCAGAGATCACAACCGTTGCGAACGGCCAGAGCGGCTGACTCCGCCGGCGAGGAAGTGACCCTGTGATGAGCGTGGATGTCGCAGATGGCCCCGCAATCGCTGACCACGTATCCCGGAAAGCCCCACTCCTCCCGGAGGATGCGTTGCAGCAACGTGGGACTGGCGCAGCAGGGCTCGCCGTTAGTACGGTTGTAAGCGCCCATTACCGACCACGCCTTCCCTTCCACCACGCAGTCCCGGAAGGCCGGCAGATAGGTCTCGCGAAGATCTTTGGGGCTGACCTCCGCGTTGAAGTGATGCCGGTCCTTCTCGGGACCGCTGTGCACTGCGAAGTGCTTGGGCGTGGCGACCACTTTCAGATACTTCGGGTGGTCCCCCTGCAGACCGGTGACGAACGCTACCCCGATGCGCCCGGTCAGGAAGGGACATTCCCCGTACGTCTCCTGGCCCCGACCCCAGCGCGGATCGCGGAAGATGTTGATGTTCGGGCTCCAGAAGGTCAGCCCCTTGTAGATGCCCCGGTCCCCCCGCCGCGCGAACTCGTGGTGCTTGGCGCGGGCTTCGTCGGAGATGACGGTGGCAATCCGGTGGACCAGATCCGTGTTCCACGTGGCCGCAAGGCCGATGGCCTGGGGGAACACCGTGGCCACCCCCGCGCGGGCGACTCCGTGCAGGCATTCATTCCACCAGTCGTACGGCGGCACGCCCAGTCTCTCGATGCCGGGTGCGTGGTTGACCATCTGCCACGCCTTCTCCTCCAGCGTCATTGCCGAGACAAGCAGCCGCGCGCGCTCCTCGAACGGCAGGTCCGTGTTCAGCCAGGGACGCTCGCCGGCCGCGCCCGTGCTCAGGGTTTTCTCTTCCATCGGTTCCGTCAGTGCCTCCGCAGGTCTGCTTAGCCCGAACAACCTTCCCCTCCTGCGAGGAAGAAGGGCACCCGGCCTTCGCGGGTGAAAAAGGCCGCATAAGGAGGCAGCGCAATGACTGTGCGAATCCTGACGAGCGTGGCTGCGCTTAGCCTGCTGTGCGCAGCCGCCAGCGCGGAGAGAATCTGCGGAGCGCGGCACTATACCGGCCCCGACCCGATCGGAGGCGGACCCGGCTACACCCGCCTGGTGGATCCTGCTAAGGCCAGACGCGTGAGCACTCTGGAGGAGCTGAAGGCAGCCCTCGCCGCGGCGCAGGCGGGGGACATCATCTACCTTGACGACCGCGCGGAGATAGACGCCACGGGCAGCCCGATGATGGAGATCCCGGGCGGCGTGACGCTGGCCAGCGGGCGGGGGAGTGGCGGCTCTCCGGGCGCTCTCATCCGGTTCCGCGACTATGACTGCCCCGGAGTATTCACTACAGGCGGCGATGGTGTGCGGGTAACGGGCCTGCGGATGGTGGGACCGGACACGGAGGAGCACGAATCCGCCTACGAGCTGCCCAACAGCCGCGGTATCACCATCCGGCATCCGCGCTGCGAGGTGGACAACTGCGATATCTCCGGATTCTCCCACGCCGGCGTCTATCTGGTGAACGCGGGAACCGGACACCGCATCCACCACAACTTCCTGCACCACTGCCGGAGGAGGGGGCTGGGCTACGGCGTCTGTCTGGCTTCAACGCAGGCGTATATCGTGGCGAACCGCTTCCTGAACAACCGGCACGACATCGCCGGGACGGGCCGCGCGGGGACAGCCTATCTGGCCTGCTCCAACATCTCCGACATTACCGAGGGGCGTATCAGCCACGCCTTCGATATGCACGGAAATCACGAGAGCAGGCGGCCCGATGAGGTGGTCGAGCCGTTCGCGGGAGATTGGGTGGTCATCTGCCACAACACGTTCTACAGCTATCAGCCCCGGATGTATACGGTGATCCGCGGCCGACCGCGCCAGCACGTCACCATCTTCGCGAACGAATACCACAACGCCCTGCACGGAGCGCGCTTCTCCGAGCCGTGCGATAACGCCGTCATCTTCGGAGATTGCTTCATACGCCCGCCAGCCCGCGAGCCCTACTTCTTCAACGTCCCGGGCAACCGTGTGGACGGCAAAGTGCAACCGGCCACGGCGCAGCAGTGAAAGTATTGGGGGAGGCTCCGGGGCTGCCGGAGCCTCGGACAGGGGTTCCGGGAATCGGGAACTACTTCCTGAAACACCGCAAAGGGTCATTTCAGCTCGGACAGGCTTGCCCCGAGGTTGATGTGGAACACCTGACCGCCCAGAACGAGCGCAGCGCCCCAGGACTGACAGCAAAGGTGCTGAATGAGCGCCTCAGTAAGATGCTTCGGTTCGGGATTCTGGAGCGAGTGGTCTACCCGGAGGTTCCTCCCCGCGTAGAGTATCGTCTGACAGACTTCGGCTGGCGGTTCGCGGGCATTCTGGACGTCATCGAGGACCTGCAACGCTCTAGGGAGGAAGAGTGATAAGGGTGGATATCGAACATTTGTTCGTATATAATCGGCTGTGGAATGCAGCCGGGCACGCAGCCCGGCCGACCCCCAGAGAAGAAATCAATGGCAAACCACAGCTCGATCAGATGGACGTATGCCACCTGGAACCCTCTCACCGGCTGCACGAAGGTGAGCGCTGGGTGCAAGAACTGCTACGCGGAGCGGATGGCGCGTCGCCTGCAGGCCATAGGCGCTCCCCGCTACGCCAACGGCTTTGCCCTGACCCTCCACCCGGAGTCGCTGGATCTTCCCCGGCGGTGGCGGAAGCCCCGGACCATCTTCGTAAACTCCATGAGCGACGTCTTTCATGAGGCGGTGCCGGAGGAATTCATCGCCCGGATCTTCGAGGTGATGGCATCCTGTCCGCAACATACCTTCCAAATGCTCACCAAGAGGAGCGGACGTCTTCGGGAGCTGGCGAAGCGGCTCCCATGGCCGGAAAATATATGGATGGGCGTGACGGTTGAGAACGTGCAAGCGATCCCACGGGTGGAAGATCTCCGTCGCGTCCCTGCGGCGATCCGCTTCCTCTCATGCGAACCGCTGCTGGGGCCACTGGAAAAGCTTCCGCTGGATGGCATCGGCTGGGTGATCGTGGGAGGGGAGTCTGGCCCCTTCGCGCGGCCGATGCGGGAGGAGTGGGTCCTCTCCATCCTGCAGCAGTGCCGTACTGCGGGAGTTCCCTTTTTCTTCAAACAGTGGGGAGGAGTCAACCGTAAGAAGAACGGACGTCTTCTTCAGGGCAGGCTGTACGAGGAGCGCCCATCTCCCGTGCAGCGTGGACTCTTCGGGTTCCACAGAGACGCTGCGGGATAAGATCAACCGTGAGGGAAACGGGACTAGGACGTGGCAGAAGATTGCCGAATAAACCGCAGGCACAATCGGTGCGAGTGAGTGGCGCGCGGTAATGCATGGCCGTGGTTCGGTTCCGGGATGCGGCGCGCGGCAAATAGACGCATTTCCGCAGGAGGAAGCAGATCTGTGATCCAACCAGCGCTCACCGTCGTATTCGCAGGGCTGCTGCTGGCCGGCGCGCTGGCGTGCGCCCGGGCCGCCGGTGACATCGGTGTTCGCATCGAAAAGTTCACAATCAGCCGCGATGACTCCACCTACGAGTGCTTTCCCAGCCTTACGCGACTGGCATCGGGCCGGCTGGTGCTGACCTACCGTGAGAGCGACACGCATTCCGCCTCGCAGTATTGCAGGCTGATCGTCCGCACAAGCGACGACAACGGCGCCACATTCTCGCCGCGGCGGGTGCTGGTGGAAGAGGTGCGAACCGAAGCGGGCCTGCGCAAATGGAACTGCCCGAAAGTGCAGCAGCTGGCGGACGGGCGCGTCCTGCTTCTCTGCGACGTCTACAGCGTCCCTCCGGGCGAGGCCGACCTGGCCGCATCGCGGGTGGCATTTTTCTTCAGTAAAGACGATGCGGCGACCTGGGATGGTCCGGTCTTCACAACGATGCCGGGCATTATGCCGGACGAGGTAATTGAAGTGGAAGAAGGCCACTGGCTCCTGGCGACTCATCTCAGAGACCCCTCCACCGGCAACCTGGTCCAGGTGGTGAGCCACAGCCAGGACGGCGGCAAGACCTGGAAAGAACCGGTCACCATAGCCAGCCGGAAGAGCTACGATTTCTGCGAGGCGTCCATCCTGAAGCTGCCGGGCGGCGAGCTGGTCTGCTATATGCGGGAGAACAGCTCCAGAGGCCGGCCCGTCTACAAAAGCATCTCCCGCGACGGCGGCCGGACATGGGAGGGTCCCTTCCCGACCCTGATGGAGAGCGGCCACCGCCCCGTGGCTCATCTCACCCGCAGCGGCAGGGTGATGGTCACCTATCGTCATTTCCCGGGAGCAAGATCACCCTGGGCGAAGAACACGTTCGCTTATCTGGAATCCGTGGAAAGCGCCCTGGAGCCAGAGCGACCCCGGCAGTCCGGCATTGTGCTGCCGCTGGACCACGACCGGAGCGCCTCACCGGACAGCGGCTATACCGGATGGGTGGAATACGAACCCGGCCGCTTTCTGGTGGTGAACTACATCCGCGACGATGCGCCGGCGGCGCAGATCCGGGGATACCGCTTCTCGGAATGCGACTTCTAAGAAACAGGGGCACCCCGGCCGCCGGAGGACGGGGGAGCACACCCGGAGAATCTCCTTGCGGATGCTGGATGCTTCCTGTGGGAGGGGATAGACCACCATGACTTATCAGATCTTAGCAGGCGTCCTTGCGCTGGCGGCGATTCTTGCCGTCCCGGCCGCCGCCCGCCCGGAAGCCGGAACGTCCTTCCAGACGGCCGAGGGATGGCATCCCGGACACGACATCCGGTCCGATGTGACGATCGTGGCAAGCAATTTGAAGGAGAGGATCGCCTCCTGGGCGGAGCGTGGATACACCGTCTGGGTGATGGGGGGCTTCCGCACGGGACCGGATTACATCAGCCAATACCCCGAGGACGGCCAGACCACCCGCGACGGGACCATCCTGACCTGCGGTCCCGGCAGCTACTACACTGTCCCCACAGAACGGCGCATCCAGGCCAGTGTGGACTATTACCTGACCGCCGTGCGCAACGGAGCGCGCGCGGTTATGCCCGAGGAACCGGAGTACTTCGCCGTTGCGGGATACTCGCAGAGCTTCAAGGACGAATGGCAGCGCTTCTACGGCGAGCCATGGCAGGATCCGGCATCCAGCCACGACGCGCGCATCAAGTCCGAGCGGCTCAAAATGCGGATGCAGTACCACCTCATCGAGCGCATCCTGCAGGCCGTGCAGCAGGAGGACCCGTCGGTGCTGCGCGTGGTGGCCCACCACAGCCCGGTCAACTACCACAGCTGGGGCATCAGCTTCCCGTTTGACGATTTCGCCCGGATGCCTGAGATGCAGGAGGTGGTGGGACAGGTGTGGACCGGCACCGCCCGCTCCGCCTGCATGTACCGGGGAGAGATGAAGGAGCGGACCTTCGAGAACGGCTACCTGGAATACTCTTCGCTGGTGGAGCTGTACCGCGGCCGCGGCAAGCGGCTCTGGTTCCTGGCGGACCCGCTGGAAGACAACCCCGACCGGACGATGGAGGATTACCGCTCCAACTACGAGCATACCCTCGTGGCCAGCCTGATGTTCCCCGAGGTGAACGCCTTCGAGCTGCTGCCATGGCCCAACCGGATCTATGGCCGCATTCCCGAGGACTACGCCACAGCGCTGGGATGCGCTTTCAACGCGCTCCGGGAGATCTCCCGGATGCCCGCGCGCCGGCGTCCGGGAACGGGGCTGGGAGTGCTGATCGGCGACTCGGCGGCCTATCAGCGCGCGGAGCCGGACGCAAACAACCTGAACGGCTTTTACGGCCTGTCCCTGCCGTTCGTATACCGCGGCATTCCTGTGCGCGTGGCGCCCGTCGAGCGGGCGCCGGACGCGGAGTATCTGCAGAGTTTTCACACCCTGCTTGCTAGCTTCGACTACTTCAAGCCTATGGACCCCGCATACAACCGCGCGCTTGCAGCATGGGTCCGGCAGGGCGGGCACCTCATTCTTGTGGGTGGTTCGAACGCCTTCAATCAGGCAAACCAGTGGTGGAAACGCGACGGTTTCCAGTCGCCCGATGAGCATCTGCTGCGTGAACTGGGACTACAGGCCACCCGCGCGGGTCAGGCGGGCGCCAGACCGGTGGAGTTCCGCACTGTACTCGCCGAGGAACGGGAGATCCGCGACCTGTCCAACCTGGAGGAGCGGGAGATACCACTGCCGGAGGGGCTGAAGGAGGGTGACAGCGTGGCGGTGCGCATCGGCGACTCCCGGCAGGCCGACGGCTGGGGAGGCATGGTCACCCGCATCCGCATTCAGAAGGGCGGCGAAAGCGAGATTATCCGGCCGGGCACAGCCCGGGAAGCCGCGCTTCTGGTGGGCGAACAGTGGACGGTGACCACTCCGGGCGGCGGGGGCCGCTTCGCGGACGGCCCGGCGACGTTCACCTACCTGTTTCCGGCCGGGCCGGGGACACGCGTATTTCTGACCATCGGAAATCAGTTCCGGGTGGATGTCGCGGCCGTCGGCCCCGAAGAACGCCAGCTTCTGGATACCGGTCTGACGCGCTACAGCTTCACCGGCATGCGGCCGGAACCTTTGCCCGGTCACCCGGACGACGGATCCGCCTTCCGCTGGAAGTGCGGCGACGGGACGCTGACCTTCTTCGGAGCGTCCGCGGAGAGCTTCGCGCGCGATCCCGGCGGAGCGCAGGAGTTGGTTGACACGGCGACAGCGCGAGCTTCGGCGGCCGAGCGCACATCCTGGAGGCGTGAGTTCCTGATCCGTCGCGGTCCTTATGTGGCCGTGCACCCGATGACGGAAGAAGTCCGGCTGCGAGGAAGATACATCAACCTTCTGGACCACACTCTCAGGCCGGTGCAGGATCCCGTGGTGCAGCCGGGCCAGTCGCGGCTGCTGCGTCTGGTGGAGGACTCTCTGGACCCACAGATCCTGTCGGCAAGCTACGAAGCCACCATAGTCTCCTCAACGGAAGACGCAATGGAGATCCGGTGCGCTGGCCCGCTGGGAACACCCGCCGCGATGCGCATCCACACGGCGGGCAGGCAAGTGGAATCGGTGGCCTGCGTGGCCTGCGCGGCCCCCTCCGGCCAGTCCGTGGATCACCGGACTTCCACAGAGGACGACACGCTGTATGTGACGTTTCCCGGAAGCCCGGACGGGGTAACCGTGACGATCCGCTGGCGGAAATAGCCGTGAAGGCTCAGCCGGAGCCTGTGGTCTTCTGACGGAGAAGCTCCAGAACTCGCGGGGCGGCGTTTCGTACCAGCGCCTGCACCCCCTCGCGTCCGTGCGCCCGGGATGCCGCTCGCGGGTCCTCACCGTGGATACCCTGCTCTTCCCAGACAAGCTCTCCCTCCGCAGGCAGGCGGGTGAGATCCACCAGCTCCGGGCGGAAATACATCAGGTATGAGGTCTCACAAAGGGCGGCGTGCTCGCCGGGAAACCCGTCCTGCGCCGTCAGCTCATGGTCCGGCACCGCCCAGGCGACGCAGGAGTCCTGTTCCTCATTGAACTGCCGGACGGCTTCCGTGATGACCCGGACATGCTCTCCACCGTAGTGCCCCATCAGGATGACAATCACCCGGAACCCTTCCGCGGCAATCTGCCGCATATGCTCCAGCGCCAGCATCCGGACGCACTCCCGGCTGAACTCTAATGTTCCCTGCCAGGGACCGTTCTCCTTCATGGTGTTGGTGCCGCAGTAGACCGGTGGGAAGACCACGCCGCCGGTGACCGCGCAAAGCTCCAGGCACTGCCCCAACGCCTTCAATGTGTCCAGCCCCAGCGCGTTGTGGCGGCCGTGCCACTCGTGCGCCCCCCAGGGGATATAGGCGACAGGCGCGGCATCGCGCGCCCGCATATAGTCTTCAGGCTTCAACTCTTCGAAACGCATCGCAGGCTCCTGTACATCCGGAACCGGTCGCCGCGGCAGCGGCTCCGTACGCCGCGATACGCTTCGGGAATCCCCCGGTCTTCTCCTCTCCACGGCCTCATCAAAAAAGGGCGGGACCCTTACGGGCCCCGCCCCCTTCAGAACAGCCGGACAGGTCCTATCTCGGAATGCCCGGACCGACGACCTCGATGATGTCCGAAGTGGTCCTCGGCACCAGCAGGCGCATCGGATACGTGTCCCCGGGAGTCCCGGCGGGAATGGCGAACATGATGCCGGTGACCCGCAGGAAGCTGCCGACCGGAGGCAGCGGAGCACCCGCACCGCCGGGCATCAGCACCGCCACCCCGATCGCCGGCGCTCCCGTAGGCAGCCGGTTGCCATCCCGCAGGTTGCTGCCGTCATCGAGCCAGAACACTCCGAGTCCCGGGTTCTGACCGGTCACCGTGCCCCACGTCTCGATCAGGCTTCCCACGTTGTTCAGCCTCTGCGACAGCACCCGCGGATTGCCTGGGCCGGGCAGGGCATCATCCACCACGGCTGGCTGGAAGCCGAAGACCCCGCCGCCCGTGTCGCGGTTGTTCAACTTGAGCGCAACGATGGGCGCCGCCCCGGGATGCTCCACCAGGAGTTCCTTCGCCATGATGATGAGCTCCGTCTGCTCCGCCTCGTAGTAGCCCGTCGTCCCCAGAACGTGCACGACGTCTCCGATGCTGAGCGGGAAGCTCAACAGCTCAGGCGGAGGCACCACACCGATGCCCGCGGAGCGGTCCGGCTCCTCCATGTAGAAGATGCTGAACCTGTTCCGGAAGTCCGCCGTTACGACCTTGCCCTCCAGGAAGACCTCTCCTCCGGGAGCGACATTCTTCTTGGCGTGACCGATCGGGACGGGCCTTCGGACGGCGATCTTCCGGGCGCTGGTGAGCGGCAGCCCGTTGATGTTGACGCCCGCCCCCGTCATCTGGCCTGTACCGGAGGCTGCGACGACGCTGAACCAGTAGGTCCGCCCACCCGGCCCGCCGATGGCGGGGTTCATCTGGTAGACGATCAGCGCCGCCACGGACCCGCCGGCCGGAATCAGCGGCGGAGCCGCGAACGCGATAGCCACCGCCCCGTTGTCCACCGGATAGGCTCCACTTCCGAGCAGCACGTCTGCAGCGTCCAACAGGCCATTGGCGTTGACGTCCAGGTAGACATCCACGGACAGGATGTCTACCGCGTCGTTTCCTGTACCTCCCGCCTGCAGCGTGATGGTGTCCCAGAAGACCGCTTCCGTGGCGGATGCGGAGACCTTCAGGCTCATCATCCTATTGGGCGGGTTCCCGGGCCGCGGCCACCAGAAGTGGTCGCGCACCACCTTGAAGATGTCGAACGTCAGATCGCCCGGCAGCACGGAGGTCAGGCGGAACGCCGCATCCCAGCTCTCCCTTTCGGTGGGCCAGAAGATGGGCTCCCCGGCCTGGAAGGGGATCTCGGGCAGAATGATGGTGGGCTTGAAGATCCGCACCGCATCATCCGGCGACTCCCGCCGTGGCCGCAGTTTCCATCCCCACGGATACTCCGGCTCCTGGCCGTCGCGATACATGGCCGAGATGCTGATCCAGTAGATGTTGGTTCCGGGCCTCTGCCAGAACCAGTCCTCCCGTTTCAGATCCTGCTCGAACAGGAAGCACGCCTCAGGAGCTGCGGCCGGGTTGCGCGGATCCACGTCCCATCCTGCGAAGGTCCAGCGGAAGTCCTCGCAGATGATGCGATGGATGACCCGCCCCGGGTGGCTCCAGGGCTGCCCCGGTCCCACCGGCACGTCGGTCCAGATGGCGATCTCGAAGGCATCCGGCATTTTCGGCGGGTCACGCCTGCTCCAGCCTATGAACGATCCCCACCAGTGGATGTCAGTGACCGGTCGCTCGCCGGTGCAGACCCAGTCATCCGCCACGATCTGATCTGAACCCCGTACGGACCGTTCGTTCCAGCCGTTGAAGAACCTCCCCGGCGGAACGATCGGCACCGGTGGCTGCGACCATTTGATGATCGGCGCAGTGCTGATCCCTGAGTTCACGGCGAACGCCAGGTCGGTATACCTTACAGGATCCGAACCCCACTTCAGCTGCTTCCACGGGCCGCCCGAGAGAGACTGCACCGCGGAGGCAAACAGGGGATATGGCTGCCGGGAGTGCTCCTGCCACCTCCAGTAGGCCGGCGCGAGCAGGCTGTTGGAGTTAGCTGTCAGGTCCAGCCAGTACCATCCCTCGATCTCCTGGGGGAACGGCTGCGGCAGTACGAACTCATAGTGGTAGATGGGGCTCCCTTCCGGATTGAACATCCCGGTGAACGTCTCATTCACCATAGAGAACGGGATGTCCACGCCGTAGAGCTCGGGGCCGGGTTGCATATACGGTATCCCCCAGCTGTTCCGATGGATGCTGAGGTGGAAGCTGCGGATTCCCTGCCCGCGCTTCTCGCGTCCCAGCTCGTCTATCTCGTAGTTGCCCCACCATTCGAAGCTGACGATGGCCCCGCCCATGCAGATCCAATCGTCCGCGAGCGTGCTCCACTCGCGCATCATCAATCCGCTCCAGTCATGGGCGTGGATGCCCGGCAGTCTCAGGTCCGGCGGCTGGAGGACCTTGTTGCCACCAGCTCCTCCGGTGGTCAGCTCGAAGGCCAGATCCCAGCTCTGCTCAGGCGAGGGCCAGAAGATCGGCTCACCCTTCTCGAACTGCGCGCCAAGCCGGGGCGCAGTGGGGATAAAGATGCGCACCGCGTCATCCGGCGCAAGCGACTCGGGGTCGCGCGGACGCGTCTTCCACCCCCACGGATGCTCCACCACCATGCCGTCCGGATAGACGGCGGCGATGCTGATCCAGTAGATGCCCTGCTGAGTGGTCTGGCGGAACCACTCCTGCTCGTTCAACACCTGGTCGAACCGGAAGCAGGTCTCGAACGACTCGTCACGCGGGTCGAAGTCGAAACCCTCCGGAGTGATGTTGAACTCATAACAGTCGGTCTCCCAGATCACCTGGCCGGGATGGCTCCAGGGCTCATCCTGCCCGGCGGGCACATCCGTCCAGATGGCGATGTGGAAGTGGCTGGGCATGTCCGGAGGCGGTTCGGGCCTTGTCCAGTTCAGGAACGAACCCCACCAGTGGATGTCCGTGACCGGATCCTCCGTGTCGCAGCGCCAGTCGTCCGCGGCGATCTGCCTTCCTCCGTGCACGGAAAGCTCATTCCAGCCGAACCACGCCTGCGGGGGTTCCCTGTCCTCCGGCAGCTGGTCCCACTTGACCGCCACAGGTTTGCGGAGCACCCCGGCACCCATGATGGCTACATCATCGTTGCCCGCTCCGGCGGCTCCGGGCCCCAGGTCGTGCACTTCGATATTGTGCAGGCTGTTAGGAAGCCCCTTCACGATGATGCATGCCGTCTGCGGTGGCTGCGGCGTGTTCATATCCAGCCGGGCCACCTCCGCCCCGTCCACCATCACCTGCGCCACTCCGTCATTGTCGTCCCCTACAAGGTGGATAGAGACGATGGAGCCAGGAACGGTGGTGGACGTAAAGGCCGAGTGCCCCCGCTGGCGCAGCCAGATCTCGTTGACGTTCCCGTCTATCTTGAACGGATCATTGACCGTCCAGTCATCGAAGGACGGGGGCCATCCCATCAGGGAGTAGTCTGCATCCCGCCACTCGATCAGGTCGTAGCCCTGCACCATCTCCAGACCTGTCAGGGGATTCTCGAACTCCAGCGAGTTGAAGGGAACCCCCACGATGACATCGGTGTTGGCGGAATGCGAAATGACGGTAAGGGCAGACGCAGGCGCGGCCACCATCAGGCCCAGCACGGCGCACACGAACGCGAGCGTGGCCGGCCACCTCCCTCTGCCCGGACTGCCTCGGACGGCAGCCCATCTCTGTAGGCCAGCAATCAGGGTATGCATGGCCTTCCCTCCTTTCAACAGAAGCGGCAGCTTTGCTGCCGGACGTTTCCTGCCCGCCACTGCCGCGGCACGGGCGGTCTGTCAGGGACTGTCTCCCGTAACGCAGCGTGGGGAGCTGCAAAGAGACCGGAAGAAGGGGGTCGTTCAGGGGCCACCTTCGCGCAAAATCGCTTACAACCGCAACTGTACACTAACACGCTCTATGGCCGTTGTCAAGAGATATTCGCCACATCCCCGAATGGCGGCCCCTTTTTGTGTAACCGGTTTCCCATCCCGCGCCCTTTCATCTGGTATACTGAATATGAGCGCGTCATCCGTGAGCGGACCGGTACCCGGAGGAGTGGTCCGCGGGAGGTTCTGCCTTGCAGCGAAGCATCCTTTTTCTTGCGTGCGTCCTGATCGCCACAGCCACGTTGTCGGCCGCAGCCGGTACGGTGGTGTTCCTCAGTTCTGAAGGTTCCCTGATACCCGTCCCCCGCAATGCCCCGGATTTCCAGTCCGCTGCCGCGGCGCTGGCGGAAGGCCCCACCGCGGCGGAGCGGTTCCAGCAGCAGCTGACATCCGCCATCCCGCCGGGCACCGTGGTCCGCTCCGTGATCATCCGGGACGGCGTAGCGGAGGTGGATCTGGCCGGGCCGGGGCTGCTTTCCCCGCTGCCGGACGCGGTCATTGACGCCATTCAGGAACAGTTCCTCTGGACCGCCGACGCGTACGGTCTGGATGCGCGGGTGCTGTTCAACGGGCAACCCACCTCATCGCTGCGGATACCCTCACCCTTTGTGGAGGAAGCTCCGCGGACGGAGATCTTCCTGACATCCGGAGCGCTGGCAGGCAAGCGCATTACCATCAGCCCCGGGCACGGGTACTACTGGACCGGTAGCTACTTCACCACGCAGCGGGGCATCACATGCGGCGACCATCAGCAGGAGGACTTCCGCAATCTGGAGCTGGCGAACCTGCTGGTTACGTATCTGCAGGCCGACGGCGCCATCATCCATCACACCCGCGAGCCGAACAAGAACCGGGGGAACCACCCCCTCTCCGGCAAGCCGTGGTGGCAGATGTGCGCGCCTTTCTATCTGTACGACAAAGGCTACCCGCGGTCAGTCTACAGTCCCATCACCAACAGCATCCCGGGTGATCCTAACTACACATCAAGCCAGCTGGACGACGACCGGCGCTCGCGCCCGGAGGCATCCAACTACGACGGGACCGACCTGTATCTCTCCATCCACACAAACGCCTTCCAGGGCAACTGCTACGGAACGTCCTGTCCGACGGGCATCGAGATGTTCGTGGATGCCACACAGCTGGGAGGGTTCTACTCTCAGTCCCTCAGCCTGGGGCAGAAGAGTCAGACAGCCATCTACGCGGCGGTCCGCGCGGTCTATGACCCGGCCTATCCCTGCCGCAACAATTGCACCCCCCGCACCAACCAGGCGTTCACGGAGATCCACTATCCCCGGAGGCCTGCCTGTCTGCTGGAGCTGGGATTCCATGACTCCTGTGATACAGACGTCCCTGCGCAGAAGGACCCGGTCTATACGTCCAGCTCGATGTGGGGATTCTACAAAGGTGTGTGCGACTATTTTGGTGTGACGCCGACGTGGGATCTGCGTTCGTATGAGGTGGTGAGCCACAACATCCCCACGCTGGTCAAGGGAGGGAGCAGCTTCACCGTCTCCATCACCCTGCGCAACCGC
>Ga0073932_1000808_pt1 | contig 70568 bp, 63 predicted proteins | sample DewCreD2012metaG_FD_76967 | JGI IMG/M metagenome (GOLD analysis project Ga0073932, IMG submission 76967) | Hot spring sediment bacterial and archeal communities from British Columbia, Canada, to study Microbial Dark Matter (Phase II) - Dewar... ...
GCCATTGAAGAATTCATTGCGGCCAACAATGAAAACCCCAAGCCCTTTGTCTGGACCGCAAGCGTAGAGAAAATACTGAACAAGATCTCAAGCTGTAAAGCTATTTTGGAGACAGTACACTAGCGTGGTGCCTGCGGTGTTCCGCATTCTCAAGCAGCGCACCGATACCGGCGCGAATCAGAAACCCGGGGAAAAGGAGACACTTTCCGAGAGGGAACTCGAGGTTCTCAAGGGAATCGTCGAGGGACTGAAAGACCGTGACATTGCGCAGGCGCTGCACATTTCGGAACACACGGTTCGTTCTCACGTCAAAAGCCTCTACAGGAAACTCGGCGTGTCGTCGAGATCTCAGGCAGTGGCTCGGGCCGTTCGCGCGGGAATCATAGAAAGCGGTTCATAGGGGTTCCTCGGGCCGTGGAAGTCAAGGCTGCCCTTGGGGACTCCAGGCAGCGATGCGGGAGGATCGTCTCGACCATGGAAGACAGGGCCGGATCCCGAGGATGCGCGTGCGACGGGTGCGACGGAATCCGCCGCAGGATCATCGAGCAACTGGAACGTCTGGGACAGCGAAGTCTGCGGGTTTCGAAGCATCTCCTGTTCAGCCTGGAAATCGGCGGGGAAGAGCTGATGCTGCCCGTGGATCTCTTGGTTTTTGACGGCGACCGTCCGGTTTTGCTCGTGGAGTGCGTGGCCGGGCATTTTGCGGTGCGAGAGAGAGCCGCCCTGTCCAAGGCGCGGCTGTTGCCAGGGGGGCCGGTGCCCCTCGTCATGGTGGCGAATGAGGCGGATGCCGTGGTGGTCGAGGTGGAAAGAGGCAAGGAGATCGCTTTTGGGGTGGATGGGCTGACCTCGGTTTTGGACAAAGGATTCGATGCGTGGAGGAATCCCCCAAAGCCCTCCCCGGAAACAATCGAAAGGGAAAGGCGAGTCCTGGCTGCGTATGGCAATCTTGGATGTGGTGGCGGCCGTGATCTCTCCTGATTCCCCTCGGATTCTTCTCGTCGAGTTCAATCCGTTTCAGCCGGCCCATACGCCCATTTCGTTGGGCTACCTGGCCGCGTTTCTGAAAAAACACCAATTCGAGAGCGAGGTACTAAACATCGGGAGCGACACCCTGGTTTCGACGCGCGAACTGGCAGAGCGCCTGGCGAGGACGCGGCCCAGGATCGTCGGGTTTTCAGCTTACCAGAGAAACCTTTTCTTCATCCGGGGGCTGGCCCAGTGGTGCAAGATTCTGGTGCCGGAGTGCCTCGTGGCACTGGGCGGGCCCCAGGCCACGTTTCTGCCCACGCAAGCCTTGCCGGACCTCCCCTCGGTCGATCTCGTTTGCCGGTCCGAGGGGGAACCGGCCCTGCTCTGTCTGGCCCAGACGGTCAGGGACGGGGGCGAAGTTCTGAACTTGCCCGGTTGGAGCGGTAGAGGACCGGACGGGTCCTTGTGGGACGGTGGGGTCCCGGATCCTGCGCCGGCCGATCTGGATACGTATCCGTCGCCCTACCTCGAAGGGATTCTGGACCCCAAAGGCGCCGATGAGGCGATTCTGCTGGCCTCCAGAGGTTGCGCCTACCAGTGCGCCTTTTGCTACACCCCAAAGGCCTTCGGCAAGAGGATCCGGTTTCACTCCCCGGAACGCGTGCTCGACGAGATGGAGTGGATCTCCAAGCAGGGGGTGACCCGGTTCTGGTTCGCGGACCCGAGCTTTACTTTTCACGAGGGGCGGGTCAGGCGGCTTTTGGAAGGCGTTCTCTCGAGGGGGCTCAGGGTTGGCATGTGGCTGGAAACGAGGGCGGATCTGGTGGAAGCCGATCTCCTGGGGTTGATGAAACGGGCCGGCGTTCACACGGTCGCATTCGGGCTCGAGTCGGCATGCCGGAGTGTTCTCGAAAGGATCCGAAAGCCCCTGGACCTTGCCGTGATGGAGCGGGCCATACGGCTCACCCAGGAGGCCGGGATCGAGGTGGAACTGTTTTCGCAATACGGCCTGCCCGGCGAGACATTTGAGGATTCGAAGGAAACGCTTCGCTTTGTCCAGAACAATCGTGTTGCCGTTCGGGGGAACACGAACGCCCAACAGATGCAGGTTTATTTCGGGACCGATATCCAGGCCGATCCGGCCGCTTTTGGCATCCGTCCCTTGGAGGAGTCAATTCCGCCCTACCTTTCGATCGGTTCCCGCTACGAGACGGATTGGATGTCGGCGGATCAAATCCAGGCCGTGGGCCGGCTGTGGAAGGCGGCTTCGCTGGACGGCGGTAAGCACATTGTCTCTTGAATGGGGCGACAGGTTCTTTGGAGTATAGGCAGGCTCTTTTGACGGGGTAGGGGAGAGCCATGAAGACGGTAAAGGACGCGTTCAGGGCCTCTCTGCCCGAGGCCATATCGGACCTCTTCGTCGTGGCAGGCAGTCCAAAGGATCGTGACGGCCATGGACTTGCCTGGAGCCAGGCCGGCTTTTCTTTCGAGCAGGTGCTCGACAAGCTGAGTTTGACCGCGTCATGCTTCATTGCCCCTTTAGGGGGCGGGGTACCGGCGCCTGGGCTTATGGACTATATTGGGTCGGTTCGCGAACACCTCATGCAATACCCTTTCTGCCAGATCAACCTCAGACTAGTCCATTGTGTCCCTTCTGATTCCGAGGGCATCGACGGATTCGTGGAGTTCTATTCCTCCTTGCGGGAAATTGTCCGGCCCTTCCAGGAAGAAGGGTTCCAAAACCAGATCGTGTCGCGGCTGAGGATCTTTCCGATTCTGTGGTTCCCAGAGCCTCGCCTTTTCCGTGGTGCCGGTCCGGCTCTCAAGTACCTGCGGGAGAATTTCTTCCTTCCATCCCTCTATGTTGCTCCGGCCCACCTTGGAGAATGGGACTTTCTTTTGGGCAAGGACGGGGAAACGGGCCCGTTTGAACGCGTGTATGTTGGCACAGGGGCTGCGCTAAAACATGATAAAATACTTGAGGACTTATTCTTAACATGCTTGATTGAAAGGTTTATGTCGTATGATTTAGTAAATAGAGTTAAACATGATGTCTCAATCCCTTGTAATAACATGATTTACTTCTTGGAGGACGGCTCGCACAAATCTTGTCTTTTGGGGCTGCCATCGACCAGGACGCCTGAGGCTTGCTCAGGGTGCGTCCTTTCAGGTCTTGCTTCAGCTTCGGTTGCCTTCAAGAAGAATGGCAGGATTCGGGAGTTCGGTTATCTTTGCGAGCGAATCGGGGCGTGGCTCTTCGAAACCGGAAACCGTGAAGGAGCCCTGGAAGCATGGAGCAAGGCCGTTGCAGAATGTCCAGACCATGAGACATCCAATGAAGTTCTTGTCAAAAGGGCCCTGTGCCACTATGAAAAGCAGGAACTCGAGCCCGCGATGGAGTGCCTCAAGACTGCCTTGAGCCGGGACCCGCATTCAGCCGAGATTCGCTATCAGATGGGTCTTTGCGAGTATGGGTGGAGGGATTACATCGAATCTGCCGATCGGTTCGAGGAAGCCCTGCGGCTTGGGCTTTCGGGCGGCCTGAAAACAGAAGCGGAATACATGAGAGGCCTCAGTCACTATCACATCGAGGAGTACGAGGAGGCCATAGACGCACTGGAAAAAGCCCTGGCCGGCGGGAAGAGGGTAACCCCTGTTTACTTTTACCTCGGCCTGGCCTGGTTAGGCAGAGGAAATCCGGAAAAAGCGCTCGCCTTTCTTCTGGAGGCTCTGTCCTCGATGCCGTCGGCCGAGGACCTTTTTCATGTGCTTTTCTACGTCGCCCACGCGCTGAAAGAACTTGGTAGGTACGAGGAGGCTCTTGAATATCTCAAGAGGGCTGAATCCATGGGGCAGGCCCGAAAGGAAGTTATGAACCTCGCCGGGTTTTGTCTTTTCAAGTTGGCGAGATACGACGAGGCCATCGAGTGTTTTCGCACCTGCCTGGAAGTGGATCCGAGGTCCGCGATCGACTGGGCCAATATTGGAAGCTGCCTGCGGGACAAAGGAGATCGGCAAGGCGCGATTGCGATGTACTGGAAAGCCCTTTCCCTGGATCCAGGGATCGAGTTCGCGCGGGAGAGCCTGGCAAGGCTGACGGGCGAAGGCGGAGCGGCGTAGGTTTTTCTTGAACCTTTCCTCAGGCATCAAGGAGGCTCTGGATCCGAAGGGGCGGTCTTCACGTGTTTCGCAATATCCCTGAGCATTTCTTCGGAAAGCCTGTGGACTCCTGCGCTTATGGACTCCACCACCGACAGAGCCCTGTCGTCCTTGCAGGGTGTCCTCACAGTGTAGCGCTTTTGGAAGATTCTACCCGGAGCGACGGCCTCTGCGCCTCCGGTCGGCCATGGGTAAAGAAGCACATGAAGGGTGACCTCGGTTTCCCACCGGCCGTCGCGTTTTGCTGCTTTGATGGATTCGAGCATCCCGGTCATTTCCCAGTCGGGTTCGAGAATGCCTCTGGTTCTGAGAACGGCCGGAAAGATCCCGCTTTCGGAAAGGTCTCTGGCCAGGACGGCCGTCACGAGGGACGCGGGGTTGGCGATCCAGCGATCGTAATAGGACGGACGGAGGGAATGGCGAGAATCTTCGTACAGGATCCGGTCTGAGGCAAAGGGGTCGATCACGGCCAAGGGCTTGATCCGCAACACGCCAGACACAGGCTCTGCGACCAGACGGCCGGGGCAGGGGGAATCGATGCTGTAATACTCAACGGGTCTGGAGGGACGCCGAAACGAGTCGAGGTCCAGGCAGCCCCAGAGAAAAAAGCTCCAGGAAAGTGTGAGGACTGCACCAACGGCCCGGGTATGTGTGAAGAAACCGGCAAGGCGCTTCGGATCCATTTCATTCCTCTCGGGTCGGTTGGGGCGGCTGCGCGAAAAGAAGTTGGGAAGGATTGTCCCGTAGAGACAGAATCAGGTTGTTCAGGGCCTCGGTCGTCCGTCGGAGGTTTTCCACGAGCGAGGAGAGGCTGTCCTCCTCCTCAAGGGCGAGAAGCCGGATGTCACGGGCCGTGCTGGCTCCTTCTTCCATGAACTGGTCGAACTTGGCCGAGGACCGCCTCACCTGCTCGGCCAGGTCGAGATTCGCCAGTTCGGCGTTGAGGCGGGAGGAGATTTCGCTGAGCGCCTTGAGGGTGTCAGCTGCATGAGCGAGTGAATCCTCCACGCCGGGTTTGTCGAGCATCCCCTGGATCTGGGCTGAGACATCCCGAAGGGAATTTGTGGCCTTCTCGATGTTTCTTAAAGTCTGTTCCCATTCTTTCCTGCCGATCAGGTTGTTCAGGGTATCCAGGGAGGCGTTGAGGCGGTCGGAGATCCCTTTGACGTCAAGCTGTTGGATTTGGGCGAAAACGCGCTCGAAGGCGCTGAGGATCTCCTGGACGTCCGAGGGGTTCGAGGGGATTACGGTCGCGGACGGCCGAAAGTCGATCACCGGTGTTACGTCGGGCTTCTCGATGTCTTTCCTGCGGTCGATCTCGAGGTACTTCATGCCTGTGATTCCCGCCATCCGCATGCGGATTCTCATGTCGGGCTCGATCTTGACCCCGGCATCGATCTTGAGGACGACTTCGACCAGTTTGCCGTCCGGGGCGATCCGGATTTTGTGAACCCTGCCGATAGGAACGCCCCTGTATCGGACGAGGGAGTCTGGCTCCAGCCCCTGAACAGACTCCTCGAAGTACGTCACGTAAGTTTTCGTATCCTGAAAGAATCGGACCGCGCCCAGCGCCAGCAGGGCAGAAACCGCGATGGCTGCGCCCAAAGTTACGAACAATCCGATCTTGAACTTGCTGGCTTCCGTGGCCATCTATTGCCTCCTCAGGGTGGGTCTTCTGTGAAAGAAAGCCCTTACCCTTGGATCCGGGTGGTGATCCTTGAGGAATTTAGGATCCCCCTCTGCGATGATGCCGCGGCTGGCCCGGTCGAGCATGATGGCCCTTCTCCCGATGGTCTGAATGCTTGCGAGTTCATGGGTCACGACGATCAGAGTCGTTCCGAAGGCTCCATTCAATTGGAGCAGGAGGGCGTCCAGGTCAGCCGAGGTGACAGGATCGAGCCCGGCGCTTGGCTCGTCGACAAAAAGAATTTCCGGGTCCAGGGCCATGGCCCTGGCCAGGGCAGCTCTCTTTCGCATGCCGCCGCTGAGTTCCGCAGGGTAGCGGTTTTCGTATCCGGCGAGCTCAACCATCTGGAGCTTGATGCGCACGACAAGGTCGATTTCTTCACGGCTGAGGGAGGAATACTCGTGAAGGGGGAGGGCAATGTTCTCGGCCAGGGTCATGGAGCTGAACAGGGCTCCTGATTGAAAGAGCACGCCCACGCGCTTCAGGATCTGTTCCCTGACTCTGTCATCGGCCTCGTTCAAGTCCGTGCCCCACAAAAGTACCCGTCCAGCCACAGGCTTGTAAAGGCCGATCATATGCTTGAGGAGAGTGCTTTTCCCGCATCCGCTCCCTCCGAGAATGACAAGAATCTCGCCAGGATAGACGCAGAAGTGAATGTTCTCAAGGATGTTTTGGCCATTGTAGCCTGCCGTGAGGCCCTGGACCTGGATCAAAGGGGATTGGGTTGAGTTGCGACTTTGCGTGTTCACTGCGGACGATCCTACACATACTGGAAAATCACGGTAAAGATCGCGTCTGCCACAATGATGAGAAAGATTCCAGCAACCACGGCCGAAGTCGCTGCCTTGCCAACGCTTTCCGCTCCTCCTTTGGTTTGGAGGCCTCTGAGACAGCCCACGCCAGCCACGATCAGGGCAAAGGCCAAGGACTTGATGACCCCCGAGAATACGTCAAAAAGGTCCAAGGCCTTTTGAGTCTCCAGCAGGTACCCCTGGACGGTGAGATCAAGGCCCAGGACGCCCACGGTAAGGCCTCCGAGTATGCCCACCACGTCTGCGTAAAGGGTCAACAGGGGCATGGCCAGGAACAGGGCAACGGTCTTGGGCAGGACGAGAAATCGAACCGGATCGATGCCGAGGGTTTTTAAGGCGTCGATCTCCTCGTTGACTTGCATGGTGCCGAGCTCGGCGGCAAAAGCGGATCCAGAACGGCCAGCCAGCAGAACCGCGGTCACGAGGGGGCCGAACTCCCGCACCTGTGCAAGCCCCACGAGGTCGGCAACAAAGATATTGGCGCCGAACTGGCGCAGTTGGATCGAGGCCTGGAAGGCAAGGACAAGGCCCACGAGAAAGTGAATCAGCGTAATGATCGGAAGGGCGTCCACACCGCCTTGCTCGAGGCAGGCGAGCATATGGCGACCTCTGAAGGAGCGAGGATGAAGGAGCGCACGAAGACCGGCAAGAAACAGAGCGCCGACGAAGGAGAAAAAGAATCGGAGGTTTTCGAGGAACACGAGGGCTGCTTCGCCCACTGCGACAAAAAGGCCATGAGCCTGGGCCCTTGTGGCAGGTTCCGCCTGCAAGACCAGGGAGTCAAGATCGACCCAAGACAAGAAGTCCTTGACAGAACCCTGAGCCCCAGAGAGGTCGAAACGGGCTTCATTCAGTTGAGCCGTCTTCCTGAGAAGGGCGATGAGGACCGCTCCAGAGGTGTCAATGCGGCCGGCCCTGGAAAGGTCCACCACAAGGGAGCGAATCCGGGAGTCAGACGCCGCCTCCAGCAACCGCTCGCGGATGGAAGAACCGAGCGGGCCGCTAATCGAAACCGAACCCAAGAGACGCACCACGAGGGTGCCCTGATGAGGGATTTGTTCGAGTTCGTATCCCAACGAAGTTGGAGAGTGCTCCTGGACGGTGCTCATTTGAAGCGAACCATTGAATAGGTCAGGACTCGGTGGAGCCATCGATCAGGGGAAGGCCCCAGATAATTTTTGAGTCTATCAGAACCGTTCCAGGGGTGCGAACGTCTCGCCAGTCTTGGAGTAGCCGCTCGGAGTCAGTCGGGTCGCGACTGGTGGTTTGCGGAGGGTTTGTCTGGTTAAACATTTGCAGAAAATTCAGGTAACCTCGAGCTAAATTTTTTGATATCTGGAAGATGATTGCAGGCATATTCTTAGAAGTTGGATGAATCTTTGGATTCGACTTTTTAGGCCCAACCGCACGTCTGATAAGATATATTATGTAAACTAAAGCCGAGCCCCGGGCGGACAAGTTTATGACTTCCGGGGCTACCCTCTCCCGGCCCAAGGCGGGCCAGAAGGCCTCGAGGAGAGTCCGGGCCGGATGCCATGATTGGTTCGCAGGCCTCGTGGATGGAGCTTCGCTTAGGTTGGAGCTTTGTTCTTCAGTCGGTCGAGTATATCCAGGATCTGGTCGAGCCGGGTTTTGGGTTGGGTGCTCTTGAGAAAAGATTGGAAGTCGTGGGGGTGAAGGTGAGTCTCGAGGAAGGCTTGGATGTCGATCGTCTGCCACCAGCAGTCCATGATGCGGATGCAAGGCGTGTCCTGGGCTGGCTTGAGGCAGTATTTGAGGGGAACCTGTCCGCCGAGCCTCGGACAGTGGATGTTGATAAGGTTCGGGTCGAGGGTGCCTGGGGCCGGCGGTTTGGGCTTTTGTCCGGGCTGGTTTTTGGCTGGTGGAATTACCATGGGGTGGTTTTCTTAGCGGTTGGGGGAGGCAACGCGCCTCCCCTTCCCTATCTGCTTTTCAGGATGGCTGGCTTTGGGAAATTCGCGAAGACTTCTTCTGCGTTCTTGAGGACCTCGTCGGGGAGATCGTAATCCACGAGCTGCTTGGAGAAGTAACGGTCGTAAGAGCCGAGGTCGATGAGTCCGTGGCCGCTCCAATTGACGAGGATGACTTTCTCTTTGCCTTCCTCCTTGGCGCGCTTTGCCTCGTCCACGACGCAGGCCAGGGCCTGGTTGGTCTCAGGTGCCGGGATGAATCCCTCTGTTCTTGCCCAGAGGAGTCCCGCCTCGAAGCTTTCGACCTGGTAGTAGGCCCTGGGCTCGATGAGGCCTTCGACGACGAGCTGGCTGACGGTCGGCGCCATGCCGTGATATCGGAGACCGCCGGCGTGGATGGGAGGGGGCACAAAGGCGTGGCCCAGGCTGTACATGGGGATAAGGGGCGTATAGCGAGCCGTGTCGCCGTGGTCGTAAACGAAGGGCCCTCTGGTCATGGTGGGACATGCCCTGGGCTCGACCGGATGGATGGCGATCTGCTTGCCGTGGATCTTGTCGCACACAAAGGGAAAACTCAGGCCGGCAAAGTTGCTCCCCCCTCCGGCGCACCCGATGACGACATCCGGGTACTCACCGATCTTTTCCAGTTGTTTTTTTGCCTCGAGTCCGATCACGGTTTGGTGAAGGAGCACGTGGTTGAGCACGCTTCCCAAGGAGTATCGGGTGTCCGGACTGTGGACCGCGTCCTCGATGGCCTCGCTGATGGCGATGCCGAGGGAGCCTGGGGAATCCGGATCCTGTTCCAGGATCTTGCGGCCCGATTCCGTGGTCGGGCTCGGACTGGGAACGCACTGGGCGCCCCAGACTTCCATGAGGGAGCGGCGGTAGGGCTTCTGGTCGTAACTGATGCGGACCATGTAAACCTTGCACTGAAGACCGAAAAGAGAACACGCGAAGGCCAGGGCGCTTCCCCACTGCCCTGCGCCGGTCTCGGTCGCGATCCTTTTGATGCCGAAGACCTTGTTGTAATAGGCCTGGGGCACGGCCGTATTCGGCTTGTGGCTGCCCGGGGGGCTCACGCCTTCGTGTTTGTAATAGATCCGCGCAGGGGTGCCCAGAGCCTTTTCGAAGGCTTCTGCGCGGATGAGGGGCGTGGGACGCCAGATCTTGTACTTTTCGAGAACCTCGTCCGGAATATCGATCCAGCGCTGCGTGCTGGCTTCCTGTTCGATCAGGTTCATCGGAAACACGGGCGCGAGGTCCTGGGGCTGGAGCGGCGTGCCGTCCGGCCTCAAAGGCGGATTGATGCGGATATCTGCCAGGATGTTGTACCACTGGCGGGGGATCTCGTGTTCCTCGAGCAGCACTTTCTTGGGCTTCATCCTTTCCCCTCCCAAAGGCGTTTCGGGCATGTTCTTGGCTGGCCCGGCAATGAGTGGATGGGGCACCTCAAAGATCTGTGAACCGTAACAGACAAGCGAAGTCAAGTCAACCGGAGGAGAGGCCGCTGCCGCGTCCGCCAGACGGTCAGGCAATGCCCTTGGAGAGACGCGCTCCGTCGCGTCCGAATCCTGGACAGGCTGCCGCCCAAGAGGTTCACGTTTTTCTGTTATCCCGTGAAGATCCGGGGTGCGAGCGCCGGCTGGATCCGGGCCGTGGCCATGATCGAGGAGGCGCCCTGATCGAGTGGAGACCGCGTCGGTCTTGCCGCAAGCATTATCGGAACGCGTACACGTGGGTGTCGTAGGAGCCAAAGATAAGCATACCGGCCACGGCGACCGGCGAGGATTTGATCGGGTGGGTCGTCTGATACTCCCACACTTTCTCACCGTCGGAAAGCCGGAAGGCCGCGATGATCCCCCTCTCCCCGGCCGCGTAGACCGCGTCGTTGTATATCCAAGGTGAGGCGATCATCGGGCCAAGGCCGGTCTGCTTCCATCTCAGGGCGCCGCTTTTCTTTTCCAAGCAATAAAGATTCTGGTCTGTCGAAGCCGCCACCACGCAGTCCGGCCCCAAGGCGGGCGAGGCGTCCACCCACTTGGCGGCTTCAAAGACCCAGAGCTCCTTTCCGTTCGAGGTGTCGAGGCAGTAGACCTTTCCGTCCGTGGCACCGAAGAACACCCTGCCCTCCTCGACAGCCGGAGAAGAACCGATCTTTTTCTCGGGCGTCACGGCCGCCCGCCAGATCTCGCTTCCCTTTGCGGCGTCCAGGCAGAAGAAATTGCCGTCCCAGGAGCCGAAGTAGAGCCGTCCTGCCACGAGCGCGGGCGAGGATGTAATGCGGCTTCCTGCCTTGAACGACCAGACTTCGGCTCCCTTGGCGAGATCCAAGGCGTGCAGCAGGCCGTTCCAGTCGCCGAAATACACTCGCTGGGAGTCGCAGACTGCAGAACTGTTGATGATGGCCTTGGCCTCAAAGCTCCACAGAGGCCTGCCGGTTTTGCGGTCCAGGCAGTAAAAGAGGCCGTCTTCGGAGCCCACCAGGAGTTTTGTCCTCGTTACGAGCGGGGAGGCCAGGATGGCCCCCTCCGTTGCGGAGGTCCAGAGTTTCTTGCCGGTCCTGAGGTCCAGAGCATAAACCGACTTGCCCAGGGAGTCCCCGATGAACACCGTCCCCTGCGCCGCATCCACGACAGGCGAGCTAAAGACCCAACCCTTGAGTCGCTCCTTCCACGCAAGCTCTCCTCGGAGGGTCGGCCCCTTGGCAAAGGCTCTATGCGCGGGGTCTCCCCTGAACATCGCGACAGGCGATTCTGCTTTGGTGCATGCCCCTGCAAAGAGCAGAAAGCCGAGCAGAAAGATGGAACCTGGGCGAAAGGTCCGCATGCTAATCTCTCCCCTTCCCTTTTTCATTAGCCTTGGTAAGCGGAGCGTCGAGCAGAGATTTTACTTCTGCAGCTTTGGGACACTGTGGGCATAGGTCGAGATATTTCTTGAAATGGGTCTGGGCCTTTTCTGTCTCCCCGGCTTTCCAAAGGGACAGCCCGAGGTTCAGGAGCACTTTGGGATCGTACGGAGCACTGTAGGGAGAAACCTCGAAGGTCTTCTCGAGCAGTTCAGCCGCCTCGTTGAATTTGCCTTCGTTAAAACGGATGGAGGCGAGGTTCACGTACGCTTCGACCAGCTCGGGCTTGAGACGGATGGCGGCCTGGTAACAGCGCTCAGCGTGGGCCGGATCCCCCATGGCGAGCAGAACGTTGCCGAGATAATAGGCGGCGTGGGAATCACCTGGATCTTCAAGAAGCAGGGATTCGAAGATCTTCCTTGCCCTTTCGATGTCCCTGGCCGACAGCCACGCGAGCCCTTCCTTTTCCCGGATGCTTCTCTCGTATTCGATTTGACAGGCCCGGCCGTAGGCTCGGGCCGCCTCCCTGAACTTTTCGAGCTTTGTGTAGGCGTCGCCCAGGCGCTTCCAGGCGTCCTGTCTTTCTGGGTCTGCTTTCAGAGAGCCTTCGAAGTAAGAAGCTGCCTTCGGGAAATCTCGGTCTAGAAAAGAGAGAACCCCCATCCGGTAGAGAGCTTCTGGGTTTTCGGGTTCCTGCTTGAGGACTTGTTCATAAGCCTCACGAGCGGAGGCGTACTTTGCGGCCTGGATCAGAGAAAGGCCTTTGTCAAGAAGCGTTGAAACCGACTCCTCTGCCGCTCCCGACTCTGGGGAAGCCAGAAGAAGACGCGAAAAAAAGAGGAGAAATGCGAAGAGAGGAATGAAGGATGGGCGTGACGTTCTGCACATGGTCCTGTCCGGCCGGAGGCCTGGTTTCTCTCGAAAGAATGGCCCTGTGCCCGGAACCGAACACAGGGCCATCTTTTCGTTCGCGTTTAGAAGCGGAAAGATCGGAGCGAGGTCAGGAACTTCCGACCTCGCTCCGAGATTGGGTTACTGGATCAAATACCCCTCGGTGGCGCCTCTGAGCACGACCGTGTCGAAGTCCGGGTTCACGGCGTTGCCGGCGATGTCCGCACAGGTCACCGTGAAGGAGTCAAGAGATCCCACAGGGGGAGTCGCTACTGCCAGGCCGAAGGCCAGAATGTTCGCGGCTGGAGCAGCTGCGTTGACGGGAGCCGAGTATCTGAGGGCTGGCGTTGCCGTCAAGGCGATGCCGAGAGCGTCCATGTCGGCCGCGTCGAGGGCGCCGTCCGCATTAACGTCCCACACAACAGGCTCGCCGAAGACGAGAATCAGAGCGTAGGTGTCCGAGGTGTCGCCCACGGCCAGGACGCCGTCATCATCCACGGCGGCTGCCGTGTTGATGGCACCGGCAGCGGTGGCGGCAGCAAGGATCCTAGGCGCGATTTCGTCCACGAGCTGGAAGTTGAACGGCACGTCGTCCACGCCGTCACTGTTGAGATCGATGAGCGGCTGGACATTGAGCCTGAGGTCGCGCACACCGGTTGTGCCGGGCGTGGTGCCCTTGATGTTGATCAGGTTGGTCGCTGCGATGTCCAGTGCCGGTCCCGAAGTGCCGTCACCGAATCCGGGCCGCACGTTGGCGAAGGCTCGGTCCGCTGCAGCCGTGATCGTCACCGTCACGCCGTCGTCGCCGAGAACCGCTGTGGAGCCGGCGAGGGTGACGCCCGCGTAGTTGGCGAGTGTCTGGGCAGAGGCCGTGGTGACAGGCTCGCTCATGGTGAGGACGATCTGATCAGGGTCCGTGCCATTGTCCTGAACCACACCGGACACGATGAACGGCGGGATGAGGTCATAGAGGTGCGCCACGGAATCGCCGGCTTCAGAAGCGTTGCCAGCCTCATCCAGGACGCCGGCCAGAATGATGTGGTCGTTCTGCTGGACTTGGGCGATGCCGTTCAGGGTGCAGGTGATCTTGGGCGTGCCGGGGGTCACTTCAGCCTGGGTGACCTGGCAGGTCCCGAGGGTCTCACCACCACCGCCGAGGCTTACGAGTTCTCCTGTTACGGTCTGGCCGGCTTGCAGATCTTCACTCATGAAGATCGTCAGGTCACCCGGAAGCGCCGCAAAGGCCGCGTAGTCATCCGCATTGTAGTCGACTCCCAGGGTGGTTACGGCCAGAGCTGTCACGTTGACCGGGTAGATGGCCCAATTCGTCGGTACAGAGGTGTCGAAGCCTGCGCCCCGGTCCGCAACAGTAGGAGGCACGTTGTCGTGAACGGCTACGACGTTCGTATAATCTCCCTCAAGGCCGTCGGAGTTGACCGCGGTGACCGCCATGTTGACCGAGAATCCGTCATCGAAGAAGAAGGTCGTGGCCGTGCCGTTCTCGTCGCCAACCCTCGGCAAATCCGGGTCAGAAGCAGGGTTGGAAGCGTTGTAGGTCGCGATGGCCGTGTCTACCTCGGTCAAGGTCACGTCGATCGTGGTGGGAGGATTCCCGTCCAGCCGGGTGGGTGTGGCCTTCACGAACACAGGGAAGCCGCTTGCAAAGCCGCCGGTGGCGAGCTCTGCGTAGACCTTGTAATAACGCACCACGCCTGTCGTTCCGTCTGCAGGGACGGCAGCATCCCAGCTCAGCGAAACAACGTTCGCTTCGCCGTCCGCGTCTCCGAGAACGCCGACTCCGGCGTTTCCTGCGCTGTCGAAGAGGTTCAGGTTGTTGGCCTGGCCGGCGTTGCCAGACTTGCCGCCGATCGGCTGATTCTCGTCGGCAACAGCAGCGAGCTGAAGGAGATTGCTCGCCTGCATGAGCGTGGGATCACCCTGGGTGGTGAGAGCAACCCTGGTGGCTCCCAAGCTGGTGCCCAAGCTTTTGAAGGCGTCAGGGCTGCCCGTAGGATCAGTGCCGACATACGCGTTGTTGCTGAGGTCCCGGAAATACCTGAGTTCGATCGAAATCGTGGCTCCCTCCGGAAGAGGTCGTTCGAGGGCCACGGTCACGGTCATGGAGTCCTCGCTCCAAGAAAGGCTCGTCGGAATCGGGGCGCCGCCCACCAGGCTCACGATGACCTGGGGGATGTCGGTCCTCATGGCCTCGTTGAAGGTGAACGTGAAAGGCCCACCCAGATTGGCGAGAGAGATCCTCACCGGGGGCACGTTCGTGGCCACGACAAACGGGGCGACCGTGTCCGTAGGCGGCGTAACGGGAGTCATGTAGAAAACACCTGCCTGGTATTCATGGTCGCCGTAGCCCACGCTGACCATGGAGCCGGAAGTCGTGCTGAATCCTTCGGCACTGATCGTGAGCACATAGCTCACAGGAGCCGCGTCCGTTCCCTCAGGAACCGCAGTCAGTTCGAAAAGCCCCGTTGAATCTGTCACATCCACGTTGTTGGTAATGGACCACTCGCTCGTTGAAGACCACCAGATCGAGTATGCGTCCGGAGCGGCGTCGCGGGTGATCGTGACCAGAGCGCCCTCGATGCCCGCGGCATTGTCATAGCGGACGACGTTGCCTTTCACCACGGCATTCGGCCTGCGCATGACAGCCGTCACCGCCGAAACCTGCAGATCGCCCACGACCTGAAGCTCGCCGCCGATGACCTCAATCTGCTCGGTGGACTCCAGGACAGCGTAATTCAAGAGAGCCGCCGTAAAGGCTGTCTCGAATCCCTCTTTTTGGACCACGATAAGATACGGCGATCCGGAATCCGAAACGTTGAGCTGCCCCGCCACTGGGACCTTCTGCAGAAGGTACTGGCCAGCGGAATCCGTGGTAACCGTGGCGGTCCCGCCCGGATACGTGCAGGAAACCGTGGCGCCCGAGACGGGCTGGTTGTTCACGTCTACCACCTGCCCAGCAATCGAACCCTTCAAGGTAACGGCCGGATTACTGCTGTCCGAAACGTTTTTCGTCTCCTCGTCGTTACAGCCGAAGATAAATCCGCCCATCGCAACGATCGCGACCATTGCGAAAAGCAGATTCCAACTCCTCGCTCTCTTCATCTTGCTTCCTCCTCCTTCGGGTTTCTCTGGAAACGATCTGTTGCGTGTCAGGCTCGCTCTCGGATGCTGTACGACCGCACGCCTTTTCCTGAAAGCCACAATATCCCTCTCTTTTCTCTCTTTGCCGGCTCACCTCCTTTCTTGCTGCTAGGATTGTTATCGAAAAACGTTGCGTGTCACCTTCTGCCATTCTCTACTCAAGGCGCCCCCTGATTCTTTTGAGGGGGCACCTCGAACCAATCATCAAGAATCACCTGAAGAATTTTCTGCTTTCATATTGAATTTTCGGACCAAAGTCAAGAAGAAAGATAAAATTTTTTGGCCCTGGAAATCCTAAAACCTGGATGGCGAAGGTAAAAACAAGATCCAAAACCACGCCTGGAATCCAGGACCTTAACTTTACTTTTTCAGGCTTTCACAGAGCAGATGCAGGAGCCTATCGGCCGGATTCGATCGGCACTTTAGCCTCTTTTCAAAGATCGACCCTGGGTGTAAAGTCCATCCCAGGTTTGAGGGCTCGGACGAAAGCTTCCAGGAGCCGCACGGCGTTTTCGACGTCGTCCAGTGAAATCATCTCCACGGGCGTATGCATGTACCGGTTCGGAATGCTCACGAGGGCCGCGGCAACGCCGGACCGGGTGATCTGGATGACATTGGCGTCGGTTCCGGTCGCACGGGGCTCGGCGGTCATCTGGAAAGGGATCTTTCTCTTCTTTGCCGTCTCGACGAGAAGGCGGCCCACCACGGGGTTGATGTTGGCGCCCCGGTGAAGGATCGGGCCTCCCCCGAGTCGGACGTCTCCGACGATTTCCTTTTCCACGCCTGGGTGGTCCGAGGCGAACCCCACGTCCACGGCCACGCCCACGTGCGGGTCGATCCCGAAAGCGCTGGTCTTGGCCCCCCGGAGGCCGATCTCCTCCTGGGTGGTCGAAACCGCGGCCACTTCCACGGCCAGGCCCTTGGCGCGGCTGAGGCGGCAAAGAGTCTCAGTCACCACGAAGGCCCCGATCTTATCGTCAAAGGCCCGGCTTACGGCCAGGCCGTTCTCCATGAGGCTGAAGCCTTCTGCCACGGTCACGATGTCGCCGATCGCCACCTTTTTTTCGGCGTCCTTCTTGTCCTTGGCTCCGATGTCCACCCAAAGCTCGTGGGCCTTGGGCACCTTCTTGCGGTCTTCGTCGGTCATGAGATGGATCGGCTTCTTTCCGATCACGCCCAGGACCTTTTTCTTTTCCGTGTGCACGTGCACCCTGCGGCCCGGCATCAAGGGGATGTCCACGCCTCCGATCGGAACGATATGGAGGAACCCCTTGTCCGTTATGTGCTGCACGAGGAATCCGATTTCATCGCAATGGCCCGCGAGCATGACCCGAAGGGGCGCGCCCCGGTTGAGCCGGCCGATCACGTTGCCGTGGACGTCGGTCTCGACGTCGTCGGTGAAGGCGAGCATCCGCCTGCGGACAAGCTCCTGGATTCGGGCCTCGAAGCCCGAGGGGCTCGGCGTGTCCATGAGTTCCTTAAGGAATTTTTCCGCGTCCTTGTCCATGGGGCGCTCCGTTGAGGAAGTTGAAAGGGAAAAGCTCCTCGACGAAAAATTCTGCCCGATGCCCTCTTTGGGACTTGTCGTTCTCACCTGCCTTTGAAGTTCGGCTTTCGTTTTTCCATAAAGGCCTGGAAGGCCTCCATGAGATCCTCAGAAGGCAGGAGGGCCGCGTTCTTCTGGGCCACATACTCGAGGCCGGCCGCAATGCCGTGGTCCCGGCTGAAGTTCAGGGTCTCCTTGACGCCCTGGACTGTGATCGGAGAAAGAGAAGCAATCTCGCCTGCAAGTTTTGTCGCCTCGTCAAGCAGTTTTTCCCGGTCTGGAAGAACCCGGGTCACGAAACCGATCCGCTCGGCAAAAGCCGCGTTGAAGTCCCTTCCGGTCAGCGCGAGTTCCCGGGCCCAGCCCTGGCCCACGATGGAAGCGATCCGCTGGAGCGTGCCTAGGTCGGCGACCATGGCCATGCGGGTTTCGCGGATGCTGAAGATCGCGTCCTGCGAAGCCAGGCGGATATCGCAGACACAGGCGAGGTCCACGCCGCCTCCGATGCAGTGGCCGTGGATGGCGGCCAAAAAGGGCTTTCGGCACCTCTCGACCGCGGTGAAGGAATCCTGAAGGCCCATGACCATCTGCCGGAAGGCGTGCCGGCTTCTTGCGGACTGCTCGTGCCAGAGGCCCGACGCCTCCACGAGGTCCAGCCCGGCCGTGAAGGTTTTGCCTTCAGCCGACAGGACCACGGCGCGGACCGACTCGTCGCTGTCGATCCCTTCTGCCGCTTCCCGCAGTTCTCCGAAAAAGCCTATCGTCATGGTGTTCCGTTTTTCGGGCCGGCACAGAACGAGGTGGGCCACATGGTCCCTGACTTCAAGCCGCAGGCATTTCCAATCCTTCATGCTGATTCCGCCTCTTTTGCAGGGTGAGGAGCGTGCCCAGAGGCCATGATCCGAAAGAGACGTCCACCATCATAGTCCTAGGACCTCGAAAATCAAGACAAGATCCATATTTTTTTCACTTCTTCCCAAGGGTTCGGAAATCCCCTATACTGCCCTCTTCCGGGGTCTCCCGTGGCTTTGGCCTGGGGCATGGCTGCCTGAGGCCGGGATTTACTGCGTCAAAGAAAGACAAGTCCGGATGGTTCCGAATCGTTCACCGGCCCCGGTCGACTCGTGGCGAAGGATCGGCCTCGTGGCTGACAGCCACAGCGATCTTGAGGCGCTCAGGACGGCCTGCCTCGCCCTTGGACAGAGGGGCGCTGAAAGGCTCGTGCACCTGGGGGACATCTGCGACTCCCTGCAGACCGGCGTGTTGGAAGCCTGCATCCGCTTTCTCCGGGAGAACGAGATCTTCTCGGTCAAGGGCAACAACGACTTTCTCGTCGAGAATCTGCTCCGGCACCAGCCCCCAACCGAACGGGCCCGCAATGCCGGGCTGGTGCTGTTTCTGCGGGACCTCCCGGTCACGCTGGTCTGGGGCGATGTCTGTTTCGCCCATTCCCTGCCCTTCGATTCCCTCAGGGCCTTCTACGAGCCGATCGACGTCGGCTCTCCCGACCGAGCGCGCGAGGTGTTTCAGGCCACCTCCCATCGGATCCTCTTTTGTGGTCATTCCCACAGCCCGGTTGCCTTCCGCTGGAACCGCGGCCGCGTGAAGAGGGAAGCCGTGCCCGAGCACGAGCCGGTCCGTCTCGATCCGGACGAGCGGTACATTTTCGTGATCGGCTCTGTCGCGGGAGGGGAATGCGCTCTGTATGACCGCGGGGCCGGACTGTTTCAAAGGGTTCGTCTCGCCCGGTGACGAGTTCTTTGCGCGCCGATCACCCAGGAGGTCGGCCGAATACCTGTTTCTGCCGGAGCGCCTCGATTTCCGCCTCCCCGTAGCCTGCTTCCCGAAGGACTTCTTCGGTGTGCTCGCCGAGCGCAGGGCCGGTGCGGCGCATCTCAGGGGGAGTCCGGGAAAACTTGAAGGGCGAATTGATCTGTTTTTGAACCGTTCCGTCCGGCTTGGGCACCCCTGTGACCATGTTGCGTGCCCGGGTTTGAGGGTGATCGACCATTTCGGACAAGGTCAACACTGGCTCCACGCAAGCGTCGAAGTTGCGAAACCTCTCCACCCACTCGGCCTGGGTCTTGGTGGCGAAGACCGCGGCGATCTCCTTCTTGACCTCCTTCATGGTTTCGTCGGCTTCCATGCCCCAACCCCTCTTGGGAATGAGGTCTTCCCTGCCGATGCCCCTGCACATTTCTTCGTAGAATTGAGGCTCGAGGCTTCCCACGCTCATGTACCGGCCGTCGAGCGTCCTGTAGCAGTCGTAGTAGCTTCCGCCGTTGAGGAAGTCGCTTTCGTAATCCGGGTCCTTGCCGCCCACGAAATACCGCGTGGCCATGTACGTTGTCCAGGCGATCGAGCCGTCGGTCATGGAGATGTCGATGTACTGGCCCTCGCCGGTGCGGTCTCGGTGCAGGAGCGCAGCCAGGATGCCCACCACCGCATTGTAGGATCCAGCGCCCACGTCGGCCAGGAGAAAACCCTGGGGCACCGGTCCCTGGTCCTTCCTGCCCGAGTAGGAAAGGATTCCGGACATGGCCAGATAATTGAGATCGTGGCCGGCCCGATCTCGGTAAGGGCCGTCCTGACCGTATCCGGTGATCGAACAGTAGACGAGCCGCTCGTTTTCTTTCTTGAGGGTCTCGTAGTCCAGGCCGAGGCGCTTCATCACGCCGGGCCGGAATTGTTCCAAAACCACGTCATAGGTGCGGACGAGTCTTTTGACTACGGCAACGGCTTCCGGGATCTTGAGATCCAGGGCAATGGACCTCTTGTTTCGGTTGATCGCCATGTGGCCGGCAGACACGCCGTTGTCAAAGGGAGGCCCGAACCTCATGAGGTCGGGCCGGTTGGGCGCCTCGACGCGCACAACGTCCGCACCCAGGTCCGCCAGCATCATGGTGGCGAACGGGCCGGGCATGAGGGTAGAGAAGTCCAGAATGCGGATACCTTGCAGGGGACCGGCCATGACACGCCTCCGTTACCGGTGAGAGCTTGAAAAGGATCTTTCGCCGTGCGCCCATGAAGGGCGTTCGCGAAACAGGGGATCTTTTCAGGGGGGTGCCGACGAGCCTTTGTTAGCACGGCAGGGAAAATTCTTCAAGACGCTGCCTTCGGGAGCGCGCTTCGGGAGCGTGCGCGTTGTCAGAACCTTTTCCCCTGTGCTATAGAAGCGCTCACAGGAGGAGCCTTTGGGATGGCCGCCATCGTTCGGTACGGTGCCTATGTGCCCTGTCTTCGGCTTCCGCGGTCCGTGGTGGCGGGCGCCTGGGGAGGGGCACGCCAGGCCGGGCATAAAGCCGTTGCCAACCACGACGAGGACAGCCTCACCCTGGCTGTGGAAGCCGCCCGCGACTGCTTGCGCGGCGCGGACAGGTCCGCGGTGGATGGAGTCTTGTTCGCGACCACCACAAGCCCCTACCTCGAGAAACAGGGCGCGGCTCTGCTGGCCACGGTTCTGGACCTGCCCTCAGGCATCCTCACCGCAGATTTGTGCAATTCCCTCCGGTCCGGCACCACGGCCCTGGAGTTCGCCGGATCGCTTGTGGACACCGGCCGGGCCCGGAACGTGCTCGTTGCCGTTGCGGACATGCGCCTGGCCCATCCGGGGTCGGCCCTCGAACCCTGGATGGGAGACGGAGCTGCGGCTTTTCTGGTGGGACCGGAACCCGGGGTCGCCCGCTGGAAAAGTTTTGCCTCCCTTGCCAACGAGATGCTCGACTGCTGGCGAACGGACCAAGATCGGTTCGTCCGGACATGGGAAGACCGGTGGGTTAAGAAGCACGGGCTGCTCGAAGTGACGGCTCGCGCGGTCCGCCATGCCCTGGACAAGGCCGGCCTGACCGGAGATGGCCTCGCTTGGGCCGCGCTCTACGCGCCGGATGCAAGAAGCCTCCGGGAACTCGCCCGGTCCCTCGGGCTGGAGAAAGGGGCGAGAATCGCGGAAGACCTGCTGGACCGCTGCGGTTCGACCGGCGCGGCCCTGGCGCCCATGATGCTCGCCCGAATCTTGGAGGAAGCCTCTCCGGGCGAGCGGATTCTCGTGGCTGGTTACGGGGACGGCGCGGACGTTCTCGTTCTGGAGACCACGGACGAGATCCGTCGAAGGATGCCGGGCCGCGGGGTGTCAGGCTGGCTGGCGAGAGGGAAGGAGCTGGAGAATTATGAGCGTTTCCTCTGGTACCGGAAACTTGTCGAGGTGCAGCCCCCGCCGGCTCTGCTCGTCGGCTCTTCGGCCACAGTCCTCTGGAGGGATCGCAACTCGGTGCTGAAACTCCACGGCTCCCGCTGCCGCGCGTGCGGCGAGGCTGCCTTCCCGATCCAGCGGGTGTGCAACGGCTGCGGGGCAGCGGACGCTTTCGAAGAGGTTGCCTTGTCGGAGAGCAAAGGCCGGGTCTTTACCTTCACCCTCGACTATCTGGCCGCGCAGGTGGACCCGCCTCTCATTCAGACAGTTGTGGACCTGGAGCCTGGCTGCCGCATCTACACCTCGATGACCGACGCGGACCCGGCCGAGGTCAAGCCGGAGATGGAGGTCGAAATGACCTTCCGGAGAACCCGCAAGGCCGAAGGGTTTTACAATTACTTCTGGAAGTGCAGGCCCTTGAACTGAGGGAGGTTCCCTTGTTTCCCAACCACGGAGAACCCTCATGGGGGAGCTGAGCCGCGGTGTGGCGATCGTGGGAATGGGGTGCACGCGCTTCGGCGAACTCTGGTCCAAAAGCGTGAGCGACCTCATCATCGAGGCGGCCCATGAGGCTCTCGAGGACGCCGGGATGGACGTGGCCGACATCGAGGCGGTCTGGGCAGGAACCCTTCGCTCAGGCCTTTCCGGCACGGTCGTGGCCGACGCCCTCAAGCTGCGCAACATCCCGGTCACCCGGGTCGAAAACCACTGCGCCTCGGGCCATGAGGCTCTGCGGAATGCGGCCTTCGGGGTTGCCTCGGGAATGTACGACTGCGTCATGGCGATCGGGTACGAAAAACTCAAGGACAGCGGGTTCCCGGGCATGGGCGTGGGCCGCCCACCCCATCCGACCTGGATGGAGTTCTGGACCGCGCCGACAGGGTTCGGGTTCATCGCGACCCGTTATTTCGCCGCCTGCGGCCTGAGCGTGGACAAGGGCCGGGAAATCCTGGCTCGAATCGCTGTGAAGAACCACGACAACGGCACGCGGGCGCCCAAGGCGCATCTGCGGAACGCGGTGACCATGGAACAGGTTCTGCGAGCTCCAGTGATCGCCTGGCCTCTGGGCCTGTTCGATTGCTGCGGCACCTCGGACGGCGCCTCTGCGGCCGTGCTGGTTCGGTCCGATCGGGCAGAGCACATTCGAAAAGACCCGGTGTACCTGGCGGGCATCGGCCTGTCCGTGGAGCCCGTGATGCCTTTCTTTCGTACCGGCTTCGACTATCTCGGGTTCGAGGCGACCCGCGAGGCGGCAAGACAGGCTTACAGGCAGGCCGGCATCCGGAATCCCAGGAAAGAAATCCAGGTCGCCGAGGTCCACGACTGCTTCACCATCACGGAGCTCGTTGATTACGAGGACCTGGGATTCAGCGAGCGGGGCCAAGGGTGGCGGGACGTGTTGGAAGGAACGTTCGCACAGGGGGGACTCCTGCCGGTCAACCCGGATGGCGGGCTCAAGTGCTTCGGTCATCCTGTCGGGGCTTCGGGCCTCCGGATGGTCTACGAACTTTACAAGCAATTGCAGGGCAAGGCCGAAAGCCGCCAGGTCCCGGACGCCCGGGTCGGACTCGCCCATACGCTGGGCGGACCACCTCAGGTCTCCTGCGTGGTGGTTGTGTCGAGCCGGCAAAACCCATTCCGCTCTTGAGCGAAATCCATGGCTCTTTCTGGCAGAGGCGAATCGGCTAAAGGCGGGTCGAGTTGGGAGACCCCGGCCGGTGCCGTGTCTCCAGCCGCAGGTGCTCTGCGCCTTCTCTCCAAGAACCTCCGGTATCTGGATCTCATCCCTAGAGAGTCGGTCCTAGAGAAGATCGTGCATATCGTCCTGGAGGGGTACGGCCCCTGGCGCACGGCCGCTCCGGTCTTTGGCCGGATCCTGGACGAGTTTCACCGGTATCCTACCGAGGCGGTGCGGCTGGTCGTGTTCGGCGGAGGGACCGGCCTTTCGAGTATTCTCGGAGGCGAGGCGAACCTGGGCAGGTGGGGCCTCTCACCTTTTGGCGGGCTGAAGCGGTACTTCCAGAATCTCACGGTTGTGGTCTGCGTCACGGACGACGGGGGCTCTTCGGGCCGGCTCCTGCGGGAGATCCCGTGCATTGCCCCGGGCGATCTGCGGCGTGCGATCCTCGCTTCGATCCTGCCCCGTAATCTCCTGTTGCGGTTCCCTTCCTTGTATCCGCAGCAACTCGAGGTTCTGGCTCGCTCGATCGGCAAGATTCTCGAGTACCGATTCGGCCCTTGTTCTGCTGACCGGTCTTTGCTCGAGGACCCAGCCAGGCTGCTGGAGGACGAGGAAAGGAACGTTTTCCCGGACGAACTCGCCCGCTACCTGTCCAGTCTCGGAAAGGCGGTCGGAAGCATCCCGGCCCTGCGAAACCTTTCCCTGGAGGGCCAATGCCTGGGGAACCTGCTGCTGGTCGCCTCCATTTACGGGCAGCCTGGCTCCCGGAAAGCCTGCCGGGAGGACCCGCTTCGCAGCCCATCTCCTGCCCAGATCGTCAGAGGGATCCAGTCCTTTGCCGAGGCGCTCGGATCGGGCAGGCGCACGATTTTTCCGGCCTCGACCGTCCAGGGGGAGCTGCAAGTCCTGTATCAGCACGGCGTGCTGAGTTCCGGAGAGGACAAGGCGGCCAGAAGACACAGCTCGTTTCCGGTGAACCGGGTTTGGGTCAATTTCGTGGAAACCCCGAAACCTGACGAGTCTCTCCTGGACCGGATCGCCCAAGCGGATCTCATCCTGATCGCGCCGGGCAGCCTTTACACGAGCATCATCCCCATCTTTCAAGTGCCGGGCATTGCCGACGCGGTGCGGAGGAACCGCAAAGCGCTGAAGATCCTCGGGGCGAACTTCTGGGTTCAGAGGGGGGAGACCGACATCTCCCTGCGTCGCAAAGGAAGAGAGTATTATGTTTCGGAGCTCATCGAAGCCTACCACAATAACATCCCGGGCGGCGCCGCGGGGCTCTTCGGTCCGGTGGTCGTGACCGACCTGCAGAGCGTGCCGGCTGATATCTTGCGCAATTACGCTTTGGAGGGGAAGACCCCCATCTATCTGGACAAGGAACGGGTCAAGCGAATGGGATTCCTTCCGGTGGAGGCGGCGGTTTTTTCCGAGGAGAGGCTGAGGTCCCACAAGGTCATCCAGCACGATCCGGAGAAGTTCGCCCAGACGGTCAAGGCCCTCTATTTTCTGCGGGGCCTGGTCGCCAAGGATACCAGACGGTGCAGGCTCGGACGGTCGAGGGCGATGCCGCTGCCGAGCTTTCCCCGCAAAGGGACCCTTTGCGCCTACTGGCGCGCTGTTCGGGAGCGGGTCGCATCCATGGACATCTCCGATCGGGCCCTTCGAGACATTTTTCTCGAAACGATCTGGAACAACCGGGAAATCCTCCTGGAGCACCTCTCCTTTGCGGCGGGCATTCGCAAGATCGCAAAACCGAACTGGGAGAGGAGCACGGAGTGGGACAATATCTTAGGCTATTACGACCCCGAGGATGGCTATATCAAGGTCCGAGAAGACCTTCTTAATGCCGGCGAAAGACGCGTAACTGAAGACCTCCTGATCGCTCTGGGGGAGTCCCTGCTCGGAAACTACGCCGCTAGAAAATCTGTTCGGGAGCTGCGCTGGGAAGGGGGCCTCCTCGGAAAGATCTTCGAGGTCGAGCTCAGGCCTCTCGAACAGAGGAGGACCTTTCTGTCCGATTCTGAGCTGAGAGAATATCTGCGACTGGCCCAGCTCGAGCCGGGTCGAGGGGACCCGATGCGGTATCGGATGCTCGTAAACGGTAACGACGCCTTCATGCCGCCGGGCCTTCTGTTTGGGCTCCTCTACGCCTGGTATCTGGACAACCGCTACGGGGGGGTCGTGGACTATGAAATGTCCCTACTGCAATGGAAGATGACGGAGCTCATCCCGAAACCTTCCATGGAGAGAAGCCGTCTGCAGAGCCGGGTGGACTTTTTCCGAAGGGTGGTTTTCCGGCAGAAGGTCCCTAGCGCCGCTGCCGGCAAGCCGGCTGTGGGCTGAGCCGGAAAAAGGAGAAGAAGGACATGCCGGACGCCGGCTCCCATACCGGCACGCCTCCGGTTCCAAGGGTCTTGCCGAGGTCCCAGCACAACCTGTCTCGTTCTCTCATCGATCCAGACGCCGTGAAGGTGATGTACCGCCTGGTGCGTCACGGATACAAGGCGTACCTCGTCGGAGGCAGTGTGCGGGATCTCCTTCTGGGCAGGATCCCCAAGGACTTCGATGTGGCCACCGATGCCCGTCCGGCCGAGATCCGGCGGCTTTTCCGAAACTGCCGGCTGATCGGGAGGCGCTTTCGGATCGTGCACGTCTTCTTTCGGGACAACAAGATCATTGAGGTTTCGACCTTCCGCAGGAACCCCGAGGACGGGGGCCAGGAAGACGGAGAGACCGAAGATCTGGCCAGGAAAGGGGACAACGCCTTTGGGGAGCCCCACGAGGACGCCTTCCGCAGAGATTTCACGATTAACGGGCTTTTTTACGATATCAGTACGTTCTCCATTCTCGATTATGTCGGGAGGATCGACGACCTACGAATCGGGGTGATCCGCACGATCGGCGACCCGGACGAGCGCTTCCGCGAGGATCCGGTGCGGATGCTGCGGGCGGTGCGGCACGCGGCGAGAACTGGGTTCTATTTGGAGCGTTCCACCTACGAAGCGCTCCTTCGCCATGCTCGGCTGATCGAGACGGCGAACCCCTCCCGGCTGCAGGACGAGCTTCAGAAGGATCTGGCCGGCGGAGCCCTGAAGAACGTCTTCAGATTGCACAAGGAGACTGGTCTCATGGGGGCGTACTTTCCGGAGCTTGCCTCTTACCTCGAGCAGGCGCCGAAACCGCAATCCCTTTTTCGACCCTCCTGGGTCTGGGAAGCCCTTTCCAGGCTCGATGCGAGTGTCGAAGACCCTGGGCTGGCCCCTCTTCTTTGCACCATGTCCCTGATCTTTCCCTTGCTTGAGGCGGATCTGCTCGAGACCCATTCTTCCCTGTCGGCCTCCCCGGGCCAGGGTCCAGAGGTTCACGAATCCTTGAGGAGGCTCGCACAGCCCTTGGGCGTGCGCAGAAGGGACCAGGAAAGGCTGTCTAGAACCTGGACAAGCTTCGTGCGTCTCATGGCCTTTCTGGAGTCCGGCAAGCCAGTGCCCTTGCGTTTCGTCAAGAGGCCTCATTTTCAGGAAGTTCTTCAGTTCTTTAGGTTTTACCAGGCTGCGCTGGGCGTACCGGATGGCGAGATCGATCAAAAGGTCTCCGCGATTTTGAGCGCGGGCCGATCGCCAGGTGCGAGACCCCCGGGAGCGCCCAGACGGAGGCGCAGAAGAAGGAGGCGGCCTGTGGATTCTAGAAAAGAGTTTGACGGATGAACTTCTTGCTTGACAACGGGTTGCGGTTGCAATAGGATTCAATAAGATTCAAGCAGAGTTTTCTACAGCCTATTGACCTCTCCCCCGGGATTCCAAGGAGCGGGATCGGTGCTTGAACTGAGGAGCTGTCGGCCTCGGACGGGTTCCATCCGATCTCGTGGCCGGAAGAAAGTGTTTCTGAGCATTTCAGCTGCGCTCGGGCTGATTCTTGTCTCATTCTTTTTTTACGAAGCCGCTCGGAACACGCGGGATCTCATCATCGTTTTTGGAAGGGATGGTCTCTTTACGAACCATGAGATCTCCGCAGACAACGACACCCGAAAGAAGGCCGAGATTCTCCGCACCCTGAACGAGGACATCGACCAGAGCGCGAAAGCCAGGGCCGGCAGGGAAAACAGGCTCTTCTCCCGGCTGGATCAGCTTTTCAGATCTCTTCAGGCCTACCTTCTGCCCGAGAGCGGCAGGCCGGCCCCTTCCCTTCGCACAACTCCAGAACGAGCCGAATCCGGGAAAGACGATACCGGAGCCTTTTTGTTGCGGACGGCTGTGGACGGCGAGGGGCCACCGGACCAGGAAAGGGGTGGAGCAAGGCCCGATTCTGTCCTCACGGCGGTCCCGCAAGCCAGAGTTTCAGACTTGAACTTAAAGCAAAAGGGTCCCAAGGCTTCCCTTCCATTCCCATCCGAAGGCCTCAGTCCTTTGCTGGAAAAGCCGGTTTCGGCCAGCTCGGCCGGCGTCGTTCCGGCGTCCGAGGTGCCTCCGCTGTGGCTTCGCAAGATCGAGCCCTTGGAGGCATGGAGGGCAAAAGGGATGATGTTTCGGCTTCACAAGGTCTTGGCCCTCGAAGGGGTGGTGGACGCAAGCCCTGTGGGCGAAACGGATCCGGACTTGCAGGACTTCGGAATCCGCTCGGTTCATGCCTTCGCCCTGCTCCAGCGGGAAGCGGGATTTGCGCCCTCCTCTCCCGCGGGTAGGATCGAGTCCGGCTATCCCAGGTCCTTCGGTATCGGACTGAACGTGCGCCTTTCGCCGGAGGTCCATTTCCTGTTCGATTACGCCCATGAGTTTCTCAACGACTCCTTCATCGAGTACCGGGGAAGCTGGGAATCCAGCCTGGTGGCCGATTACTCCCGAATCCGGCCCGAAAAAAACGACTCGTTCCACAGCTTCTTCTTCGGCCTTGAGTACGTATACGATCGAGACCCCGGACAGCTGGTCCCGGTGCAGGCTGGCTTCTTTTATTCCACGAACATGGCGGACGACCCGCTGGATTCAAGAGTTTCTGTTGGGTTCAGCTTTGGCGGCGCGGTCTACCAGAAAGAGAGACGGTTTTCCATGGCCTACAGGCTGAGATTCTGGGATGATCCCTCGGCCGGAATCCTGGAGAACCACAAGGACAGCTTGGAGCAGAACATCTCCAGTCAGTTCTTGTTTTCATTCCACTTTTGACGGGTCGGCCTTCCGCCCACCGCCCTGAGACCCGCCACAGCCTGCGGGGAGCCTTGGGTCTACCGCTTTCCCCGTTTCCCCGGCGGCACAGGGGTCACCGGATCTGGTAGCGGGCCATCTTTTTGTGTAGGCCTTCCCGGCTGATCCGCAGATGTTCTGCCGTCCGGGTGCGGTTGCCGCCGTGGCTTTTCAGAGCCTCCCGGATGAAGTACGCCTCGACCTGCTGCATACGCGCCCGAAGGGAATCCCGCCCATTGCCGTCGTAAGGGCGGAGGTTGCGAACCTCGCTGATCGGCGCCGAGAGCATCTCTGAGGTGATCAGCCGCTGTCCGTCGCACTGGATGAGCACCCTCTGAATTTCGTTTTCGAGCTCCCGCACGTTGCCCGGCCAGTGATAGCAGCAGAGCAGATCCAAGGCTTCCGGAGTGAAGCCCACGACGGTTTTCTGCTCTTTCTCCGCGCACCGCTCCAGGAAATACTGTGCCAGAAGCGGGATGTCTTCCTTGCGGTCCCGCAGAGGCGGAAGGGTCAGCCCGAACCCGTTCAGCCGGAAGAAGAGGTCTTCCCGAAACCGGCCCTGGCGGACGAGTTCTTGGAGGTTCTGGTTCGTGGCGGCCACGACGCGGACGTCGACCCGGATCGGCTCTTCTCCGCCCACGCGGAAAAATTCCCTGCCCTCGATGACGCGAAGCAGGACCACCTGGGTCCGGGCCGACACGTCGCCGATTTCGTCCAGAAACAGTGTCCCTCCATGAGCAGCCTCGAAATAGCCAATTCGGCGCGTCTTGGCGTCCGTGAAGGCGCCTTTTTCGTGGCCGAAAAGTTCGCTCTGATGGATCCCCTCGTTGAGGGCCGCGCAGTTGACGCAGACGAGGTTTCCCCGGCACCTGCGGCTGAGCCGGTGAATGGCTCTTGCCACGAGTTCTTTTCCGGTGCCGCTTTCTCCCTGGATGAGGATGTTGGCTTGGGAGGGGGCGCACTTCTGGATCAGCCTGAACAGGTCCTTCATCGCGGCTGAACTGCCCACCATGCCCTCGAACAGGGTCCCTCGCCTGCTCTCAGGGGCCAGGTGAAAGAGTTCCCTCTCGGCCTTGTGCTGGCTGATCAAGCTCTGGACGCAGGAACGCACGTGGCCGAGATCCTCAAGAGGCAGAACCCAGTCTGCACCGCCGAGCAGAGCGTCGTAAGTATGGCGGGATGAATCGCTGCTCGTCAGGATGAGAACGCGAGCCCAGCCGGACGCTTCTCTGCAAGCCGAGATCCACCGACCGATGTCCCTGCGTTGGAAAGGAGCGCCGTGGAGGTCCATGACAAAAAAGCAGGGGTGCAGTTGCCTAAGCTGGGACGGGTCGGACCCTGGGAATTCGAGAAACGTACAGGCGTCCTGACCCGGAATGGGTTCCCGTATCACTTCGTCCATTCGGTAGCGGCTGGCTCCGAGCCAGCAGATGCGGTATCCCTTGGGTCCCATGGGAACGTGTCCTCCCGGGTCGATTTCGATTCACGGGAACCAAGCCCTGACGAGGGGCCGCCGGACCGGCTGCGGCCAACGCTAACGAGCAAGTCCCATGCCAGGCCGTCCTATGCCTGCAAAGGGTGTAAACACGAGGGGAGAAGCTTCTCTTCGGTCGCAACACGTACACGGCCGGAAACACGAGGCCCTGGAGAGGGTTTCCCAAAGGAAACGTTTCCAAGGAGAGCCAGAGATCTTTTTTTCTGCCCCTCAGGCTGCCTCCATGGTGGGAGGTCGCCTTGGTTGTTCCCGTCATAAATGGTATTGTTTGATTTATATGCCTTTCGATCGGGGGTGGCGCTCCCATGGCACACGGGATCGGGAATCAAGAGGAACCTGAAGTTCTTGACTCGATCCGTTCCGAGATCCTTGCGGAACGGAAGCCCTCAGTGGGCGGCACGGGCAGCTCAGGTCGTGGTCGTTCTTCCCGCAGCCTAGCAAAGAGAGGTGGGGAGGACCCTGTCAGGCTGGGAACGCTCCAGATCGTTTTGATCGGCTTGGGAGGCCTCGTGGTTGGCGGGCTCTTGGCCGCCGGCCTTCTGGCTCTGTACTTGTACCTTACGGGATCCCTTCCCTGAAGGTCCGAGCATGGACCGACGTGTTCTTGGTGGGCCTCTCGGGAAAACCCATCGCCTTCATTCCCCGCGCAAAGGAGGACGGAGAGGGAGGCGCCCATGAGAATGGACAAAAAAAACCGCAAGATCCGGCCGCGCCCAGCCCGTACCAAGGCCTCATCGCGCATCCCGGCGTTTGCCCTGTATCTTTTGGGAGGACTGTGCCTCCTGGCTCTTTTTTACCTCTTGCTCTACAGGAGCCACGAAAGACAATTGGCGGCTCTGCGGACGGAAAAAATTCGGGAGGATCTCGATACGATTTGCGCCGCTCTAGCCGTTTACCGACAGGAACAAGGCGCGCTCCCTCCGGCCGGACAAGGCTTGGAAGTCTTGACCGGGAAAGGCCTCAAGGGGGAGACGTCTCCAGGCGAGGCCGGGCGGGACAAGCCGTACCTGGACAGGATTCCCCTGGACCCCTGGGGAAGCCCGTATGTGTATGAGGTGCGGGGCAGTCTTTTCGCCGTTGGCACGTACGGCTCGGATCGGAGCCCGGGCGGCGCGGGAAGCGCGTCGGATACGTTCCGCGAGGAGTGCAAGAGTACGGGAGGGGGTACCGAGTGAAGCCGGTCGGAATTCAGCCGGAGCCTGCGGGCGCTGGCCTGGGAAAGGATCTGTGCGAACGGTTTTCCGTGACGAGAATCTCCCGGCAAGGCCGTCGGGAAGTGGAAAAGGAAATCGTTCGAGAAGTTCCGCTCACGATCTTTGTGAACGGAAGAGAAATCGTCACCCTGCTGACGGTGCACAAAGGTTTCGATGCCCTGGCTCTGGGCTTCCTTTACTGCGAGGGGTGGATCCGGGATCGCTCGGTGATCGACGATGTCCGAGTTGATCCTGAAGCGGGCGCCGTCCGGGTCGAGCTTCGTGAGGCCCCCATCCTGGCCGAGAGATTCGTCGGCAAGCGGCTTGTGCCGTCCTCGTGCGGGCGGGCCACCTCTTTCTACAACGTGGTGGATTCCATTCATTGCCGTCCGGTTGTTTCGGACTTTCGCCTGCCCTGGGTGCGGATTCTGGAATGGATGGAAGAAATGCTGCGGAGCGCGGCCTTGTACCGCGCGACGCGCTGCACCCACAGTGTGGCTCTCTACGGGGAGCAGGGAAGAGTCTACCTCGAGGAGGATATCGGGCGGCACAACGGACTGGACCGCGTGGTGGGCAGATGTTTGCTCGAAGACAGGAGCGCCGGACGGTGCGCTCTTCTCTTGACCGGAAGGCTCAGCTCCGAAGTCGTGATCAAGGCGGCCCGCCTCGGGGTTCCGATCCTTGTGTCCAGGTCCGCTCCGACTTCTCTGGCTCTTGGTTTGGGGAACCAGCTCTCCATGACTCTCGTAGCCTATGTCCGCGGCGGCGCCATGAATGTCTACACCCACGGCTGGCGGATCCTCACCGGTGAATGACTGGATTTGCGCCGGGGCAACGAATCATCCTGCCGGAAGGCCCGGTTTGACAGGTCCCGATCTCTCTGGTATCGGATCCGCCAGCTTTGTTCGCCGGTTTGGTCGAATCAAAAAAAGGAGTTTGCCATGCACCCTCTGGCGGAGGAACTCAACCGGACGATCCTCGAGGGCAATCCCCATCTGCATGCCATGCTCTCGGAGATGGGAAAAGAGCTTTTTTTCCCCAAGGGCATCCTCTCCCAGAGTGCAGAAGCCAAGGAAAAAGCGTACCGGTTCAATGCGACGATCGGCATCGCCTTGGAAAAAGGCCGGGCCATGCACCTTGCCTGCATACAGGATCGGTTGACAGGCCTCGATCCGAATGAAGTTTTTCCCTACGCGCCAGCGGCGGGATTGCCGGCCCTTCGGGCCAAGTGGCAGGAGAAGCAGTTTGAGGAGAACCCTTCGCTGGCCGGCAAGAAGCCTGCAAAACCCATCGTGACCAGCGCGCTGACCCACGGACTGAGCATCGTAGGCGATCTGTTCGTGGACCCCGGTGATCCCATCCTTCTGCCCGACAAGTTCTGGGGAAACTACCGTCTCATTTTCGAAGTCCGCAAGAAAGCGCGCATCGTGACCTACCCGCTTTTTGCCCAAGACGGCGGGTTTCATTTGAAGGCCTTCGAAGAAGCTCTCGCTCGGGAATCGGCCCGTTCGGAGAAGATCCTGGTTGTTTTGAATTTTCCCAACAACCCTTGCGGGTATTCCGTCACGCCCGCCGAAGGGCAGGCTATTGCCGATTCGCTTGTTCGCACCGCTCAGAGGGGCACGAGGATCGTGGCGGTCTTGGACGACGCCTACTTCGGACTGACTTACATGGACGGCGTCCTCCGGGAGTCCCTGTTTGGGTTCCTGCTGAACCGGGACGACCGCCTTCTGGCGATCAAGCTAGACGGGGCCACCAAGGAGCAGTTTGTGTGGGGATTCAGAGTCGGGTTTCTCACATACGGGCTCGGCCCCGGAGGAGACTTGGAGGCTCTATATGGAGCCCTGGAGAAAAAGTCTATGGGCGCCATTCGGGGCTGCCTCTCCAACGGCCCCCATCTCTCCCAGACCCTGGTCCTGAAAGCTCTCGAGTCGCCGCGGTACCGGGAGGAGAAGCGCCAGAAGTTCGAACTTCTCAAGGCCCGGGCCCTCCGGGTGAAAGCGGTTCTCCAGAATCCGGACTATTCCGCGGTGTGGTCGCCCTACCCGTTCAATGCGGGCTACTTCATGTGCTTGGCTCTCAAGACGGTGGATGCAGAGCCCTTGCGGGTTCATCTCCTCGAGCGGTACGGCGTGGGCGTGATCGCCGCCTCTGAGCGGGACATCCGGATCGCTTTCTCCTGCATTGAGGAGGAGGATATCCCCGAGCTGTTCGATCTCATTTACAAGGGCGTCCTGGACCTTGAAAAACGCCGGGGCTGAAGCACCTTGGGTCGGTGCAGCCTCGCTGAGTTGGCGCCGCCCCCATGTCTGAGCACAAGGATTGCGACCGGTCCTTCAGTCCGGCCACGGCCGCCTGCTTCCGGCCGGATTTGCGCCTGCGAGACCTGGCTCGAATCCAGCCGGACCGGATCGCCCTCATCTTTCGTGGAGAAAGCCTCTCCTACAGGGCCCTCTGGGAACGAGTCGAAACCCTCGCGGCAGGTCTCGTCTGGTGGGGCGCATCCACGGGCGATCGAATTGCGTGCGTTTGCGGGAACCATCCCGCCTTTGTCGAACTCTACTTTGCCTGCTCGATGATCGGCTCGATCTTCGTGCCCCTGAACGCCAGGCTTGCCCCGCCGGAACTCTTGTTTCAGCTCGAGGACACGAGACCCATCCTGCTGTTCCTGGGCCCCGGGCTTGCGGGTCTGGAGGAAAACCTGCGGTCCTGCGGCTGGAAAGGCGAGGCGGCCGTGTTCTGCCTGGACCGAGGCGCAGCAGGACGAACCCATTCATACGAGAGTCTCTTCGGCCATGGAATTCTGCCGGAGGAGGAGGGTTGCCTGAGGCCATCGAATTCCGAGGATCCTCAAATGATCCTTTTCACCTCCGGCACGGCCGGCCTGCCTAAAGGGGCCCTGCTTCCGTACCGGAAGACTCTTTATAACAGTTTGAACGCCGAGGCGTTCTTCGAATTGACAGGCGAGGACCGCGTCCTCGTTCCGGTTCCCCTGTTCCATTCGCTCGGGCTCAACATTTTGACCGTTCCGGTCCTGCTCAGGGGCGGCACGGTGATCCTGCAGGAACGTTTCGACGAGGAAACGACCCTTCGTCTCGCCGAGGAGTGGAAAGCCACCTTTCTTGGCGCGGTGCCGACCATCTACCAGCGGCTGCTGCGGGTGGGGCTGGACAGGAGAGATCTGTCGAGCCTCAAGTTTTGTTTCACGGCGGGCGCACCCATTGCCGTGCCGGTCATCGAGGCCTATCATCGCCGAGGGCTGCTTCTCAAGCAGGGGTACGGGCAGACCGAAACTTCGATTCTTTGTTGCCTGGACGCCCGGGATGCCCTTCGGAAAGCCGGCTCGGTTGGAAAGCCTGTCCGGTACGGCAAGGTCCGGGTCGTGGACGAACAGGGCCGCGACGTCGAGCCCGGCCGGGTTGGAGAGATCGTGGCCCAGGGACCGATCGTCATGCTGGGGTATTGGAACCGGCCCGAGGAGACGGCCCGTGTTTTGCGGGCCGGATGGCTCCACACGCAGGACCTGGCCACGGTCGACGGGGAAGGCTTTGTCACCCTGGTGGGCCGAAAGGGGGATATGTACATCAGCGGCGGGGAAAACATTCATCCGGAGGAAATCGAACGTCTTTACCGGGCTCATCCTTGCATCCAGGACATCGCGGTGATCGGCGTCCCGGATCCGGACTTGGGGGAGACCGGCCTTGCCTTTGTGGTGGCCGAGCCTGGCGCAAGCCTCTCCGAGGCCGAGTTGCGTGCCTTTGCCGAAGGAAGGATCGGGCGCTACAAGATTCCAAGGACCTTCGTCTTCGTGGACACCCTTCCGCGGACCGTTACGGGAAAGGTTCAAAAGTACCTGTTGAGGCGGAAGGCGAATGACGAACTTGGAGAAAAGAACTCTGCCGTGACCCGGGATCAGCCCGGCGGGCGAAACGGGAAGATCCCATGAAAACGACCAAAACGCTGCTGGGAATCCTTCGGGAAAAGATCTTTTCCCCTTCTCGGGTCCAGGACGACGCCGCCATCCTGCGGCTCGCTGCACGCCGAGTCCGTCAAAAGGGACTTCCGGTTCGGATCCTCAAGCCCCAGGATCTCACGCAGGCCGTTGAGCCCTCCATGGCCTTTGCCATGTGCGAGGGACCCCGGTGCCTCAAGATTCTCGAACAGTGGGAACAAGCGGGCTACCCGGTTCTCAACAGCCCTCGGGCCGTGGCAAACTGCCACCGCTGGAAAATGCTCTCTCTCCTGGCGGGCACGGAAATTCCGATTCCGAAATTCCTTTTCGTCGATCCGTCAACCCAGATCCGGAAGGAATTCGACCTCGACAAGGGCGTCTGGATCAAACGGTGGGACGTTCAGAGCACCGGCACCCGGGACGTGCGATTCCTCTACGACGGCGAATCCCTGGAAAAGGTCTTGGCCGAACTCTGGACCCGGGGCATCAAGAAAGCGATCTTGCAGGAGCACATCCCCGGAACTCCACTCAAGTTTTACGGGGTCCGACCCACCGGATGGTTTGCCCTGTTTCCGCGCGCAGGAGTGCGCAGCCTGGCGGACCATGCAGACTGGAAAAGGAAGATCCGCAGGACTTGCGAGGAGACTGCAGAAAGGCTCGGCTTGGAGATCTACGGGGGAGACCTCATTGTCACCGAGGACCGCTACTATCTCGTCGACATCAACAGCTGGCCGAGTTTCGCCCCCTGCAAAGAGCGGGCGGCCCAGGAGATCGCCAAGCTCATCGATAGGCGGTACAGGTCGTGGCAGAGGGGCTGATCCGCGGTCCGCCCCCGAACATCCGCCATGCTGCCCGACTCCTTGGAAAACCGGTTGAACTCCGCAAAGAGGATGCAGTCGGCATCCAGGGCCTCCTGTTCGTCGTACCCCCCAGACAATTTCGCCCTCCCCGTGATCGACTCCTCCGGTTATGCCGGAGCCGTAGGGCAGCATTGAGCATGAGCCGCGCCGCGAGCACGCCGTTCCCTCAACGGCTCTTGGTCTGGCGGAGAAAACCAGGGGAATTCGTTGCAGTAGATCCGGTGCTTATGCTTCACCTCCCGTGATGGCTTCCGCAGCCGGATCGGGCGGCAGACCTGGCTGGAGCCGGGCTGCCGGCCTCGGCTTGCATGAGGGCTTGTGCCGCAAGCACCGGGCCGACGGGATCAATTTCTCCGCGGTCCCCTTCGTCAGCCGAATCGCCAGGAGAGTCCTAGGTGAACGCCGATATCCGGGCTGTTGTCGTAGTTGAAGAGGTTCTCGATCAGCCCGAATTCCAGGAGGGCCCCGGGGTGGAATCGAAACTTGAGACCTGCGGTCAGCTCGTGGGTCGGCTCGGAAAAGGCATAGAAGTCGCGGGCCGCAGCGGTTTGGATGAGGTCTTGCACGAGCAGGGAGATGCGGTCGTTTTTTGGAATTTCCAGACAACAGAGAAAGCTCCACTGCTCAGGCCGCATGGGAATCCCAAGGATCTCGCTCTGTCCGTACCGGGTGTACTGGAGGCCGAAGTACCCGTATGCTCTCCAGATCTTTTTACTCAGGTACAAGGCGATCGCACCGTCCACCCCTCCACCCTCGTTCTGGCCCGTAGGGATTTTCAGGATCTGGGCCATGCCGACGGCCGGGAGCCATTTCGTCCCCTCATACAATGCCCATCTGGCCGAAAGCGTCAGATCGCCTCCAGCAAGACCCGTATCGCCGTCATCCAGGCGCACCTCGCCGCCGTCGGGCCGATAGAAGACGACCCGGAACCGGTTTCTCGGAAAGGCGTCCCGGCCGGCTTGCACGTACCCGAAGGCGTCGTGGAATCCCTCGATGGGTTTGTCGAGGATGCCGCCTGTTCGAAGGGTAAAGGGGGCTTCAAGCCGCACTTCGAGCCAGCGGGTAACACCGGAACAGAGGCTCCAGGAAACCCGGGCCACCTCGCCGTCCACAAGGTACCGGGCCGGCTTCCAGCCCCAGAGATTCACCCACGTGACCGAGGAATGCAGCTCGAACTGACCTGGTTCGAGAGAGGGGGTCATCCAGGGGTTCATGCCGAGTCTGAGCAACTGGAAGAAAGCGTGGCTCTGAACGAGAAGAGGCCCCATGTGGCTGTTGAGAGGTGCAGGGGGGAAAGAAGCGGTCTCCGCCGGACTCCTGCCCTGTCCGGGCTCGGTTTCCGGGTCCGCCCGCCCCGGCCTGCAAGTCCCGTCCAGCCAGAGCAGGAACCCGCAAAGGAGAACGACAAGAACGGTTAGCCTCAACCGGCCACACCCGGACGGCCTCCGGTTCATATTCTCAAGGCTGCTGCGCTCCGCTTGCCTAGTCATGGGAGGAGAGGTCCAGAAGCCTCCTGATTTCGCACGTCAAGGATTCGAGGTAGACGAGCCCGCTCCGCTCCATCGCGGCCGCATGCTCGCCGAGGGAGCGGTCCGTTCCCGGGATCCGGAGGTCCGGAGACAGTTCCGCAAGAGGAATCGCCCAATAGGGGCGCACAAAAATCTCGGGATCCGCCCATAGACCCTGGCCGCGATCTTCTGGACGGCTCTGAAAAGTCAACAAATCCAGGTCGATTACCCGGGGGGCGAAGGGGTCGCTGGTCCGGATTCTGCCCAGCCTCGACTCGATCTTGCGAAGAGTCCCGTACCTGAACTCGTCCAAGGCCGTACAGACCTGCACGCGGAGCACACCGTTTACGAATTCGGGTTGCTGCTGTTGGCGCGACGGAGCATAGGCTGGGTTTCGATAGAAGCGGGAAGCTGCCAGCACCTTCGCGTGGACCCGAATTTCCAGAACGGCCCGCACGATGTGGAGATCCGGAGACAGATTGCTGCCCAAGCCCACATGGGCGAGAGGGAGCGCCCAATCGGCGGCCCTGGTCTTTCCTGCTCGCTCCATGCTAGTGCTCTGGGGTTCCACGGGCTTTTTCGGGCCTGGCCCGGAAAAGCTCCACACCCACGGTCCTCGTCATCCGCAAAGCCCCTGGCTTCTCCAGGCGGACCCGGACCGCCTGCACCCTCGGATCGGAAAGACACGCTTCGGCCACGCGCCCGGCCAGAGCCTCGATCAGGAAGCACCGGGCCTGTTTGACCGTGGAGACGATCCGATCCCGGATTGCTTTGTAATCCACTGTCTCTCGGATATCGTCGCGCACACAGGCGCCGGAGAGGTCCGTTTCGAGTTCCACGTCGATCCGGACGATCTGCTCGATCTTTCTTTCCCAGTCGTTCACGCCGATCACGCAGGCGACCTCGATTTCCCGGAGAAAGATCCGATCCATGGGCGTCACGACTTCCCCTCCCCTATCTCCGGCTTGCTGTCGAAAGATTGAGGCCGCTGCTTCCGGATCAGTCCTGGTTTGGGGCCGAGGCTTCGGATTCCGGGGCGCTCGGCGTGTAGGGCGAAGGGGCTGGCGGCCCGTACATCCGGAGCTCTTTCTCCAGGGATCTCACCTTGTGCCGGAGCCTGAGGATGTTCCCGAGGTCGATGAGACCCATAAGGACGACCCCGGCGAGAAAGCACAAGGGGATGATCAAGTAGATCGGGATGGGCCTCGATTCCCAGCTCCACCAGTATAGATCGAGCTGAAACGTGATGTCCTTCTCCAGGATGGGCGGGATGTTCTGCCAGGCGGCGATAAAAATGAGCAGGAGCACCAAGAAGGACAGCAGGAATTTCAGGAATCGCATGTCGTGTCTCTCCCTTGGGTTGGACTCGGGTCGAAACCGTTAAACCTTTCTCTGTTCAAGTGAAACCGCTCGCGCCAGGAAAACATGCTCCCTCGAAGTGAGGTGCCAAGGTCTCCCAGGTGAGAGCGAGCGGTTCGGAGATGACGCGCGTGTGGGCCAGGACCGACATGAAATTCGTGTCCCCATTCCAGCGCGGCAGCAAGTGATAATGAAGGTGCTCCTCCACGCCGGCGCCGGCGACCTTGCCGAGGTTCATGCCCAGATTGAATCCATCGGGACGGTACACTTCCCTCAGGATGCGAACGGACTGGCGCAGTCGGTAGGCGAGCTCGGCGGCCTCGTCGTCTTGGAGAGCCTCGAGGTCCGCCACGTGGCGGCAAGGGCTGATCAGAAGGTGGCCGTTGATATATGGGTACTTGTTGAGCATGACGAACGTGAGACGGGACCGTGCGAGGACAAGGGACTCCTTCGGTTCCCCTCTGAGGGCGGCGCAGAATACGCACCCTTCGGGTTTCGGTCCCAAGACGTACTCCCTTCTCCAAGGCGCCCAGAGCTGCTCCAACGTTCTCCCTCCCGCCATGGAACGGCCGAGCCCTGGGCCGCGTTCAGGCAGAGGGCCCGGCTTGTTCCCCCGCTCCCTGGTTGATCCGCTCGAAGAGTTCCTTGCCGATCTTGAAAAAAGGCATGCGCTTGGCGGGGATCCTCACCGTCTCGCCGGTCTTGGGGTTCCTTCCCTCCCGGTCGCCGCGGTGTTTGACCTTAAAGCTGCCGAAGCCTCGGATTTCGATACGGTCGCCCGCCACCAGGGCCTGCACCATGCTGTCGAAGATGGTGTTCACGATGATTTCCGCGTCCTTGCGGGTAAGGTAGGGCAGCCGGTCGGCGATCCGATTGATGAGTTCCGATTTGGTCATGTCATCCCCTCCCCGTGAACAGGTATCCTCAGAGCCGAGACCCACCCAGGTCTGGCAATCCAATCTTCGCGGCCAGGAAATCCTGAAGCCATGACGCAAGGCCCTGCATGAGGAAGTCCATGATCCGAATCTTCTTTTTCTCCGGATACAGGATGATGGGCTTGCCCTCGATGCCGGCAAGCTCGGCGGCCCGGTCCAGGGCGTCCTGGAAAGTACCCAGCCTGTCGACGAGGCCGTTCTCGCGGGCCTGTTCGCCCGTGAACACCCTCCCGTCGGACAGGGCCTCGATCTGTTCGATGGGTTTGTCCCGACCCTGAGCCACGTCCCGGATGAACTGCTTATGGATGTTGTCGAGAAGGCCCTGAAGGTACTCGGCCTCTTCGGCCGTCATCTGGCGGAACGGGCTTCCAGCGTCTTTGAACCGGCCGCTCTTCAAAACCGTGCTCTGGAGGCCGATCTTCTTGAGCAAGTCCTCGAGATTGGCGTACTGGGACAGCACGCCGATGCTTCCGGTGATCGTCCCGGGGTTGGCCAGAATCTCGTCAGTGGCACTGGCCACATAGTATCCGCCCGACGCCGCGACGTTGCCCAAGGATGAAAGGGTAATTTTGCGGCCCTTGAGCTTTCGGATCGCCGCATACAGTTCTTGGGCCGCCACCACGGTCCCGCCCGGCGAATCGATGCGGAATACGAAGGCCTTGACGTCGTCGCGGTCGCTGTATCGATCGATTTGTTCGAGCACGTTCCGAGCGTCGGCCAGCACGCCCTCGATGGGAATGACCGCGATCTTGGGCTCCGATAGGCGCAGGCCGCCCTTGCGAAAAACCTGGAACCGGCCTGCGGCGAAACTGGCTGCGAGCAACAGGACGAGAAACAGAAGGAAGAGGGCGATTCCTTTTCCCTTCTTGCGGGCTCGCATGCGCCTCGCTTTCCGTCAAGCCTCAGGTCGTCAACGTGACCGCCTTCGCGATGGCGGGGTTCCTGTTCAGCTTTTCTCTTCCGAGGACTCGTCGCTTTCGGGGCGGCTCGGGTGTGGCTCCTCTTTGTGCTCGAGATTTCGGAGCTCCAGGGTCTTCGAAAGATCGCGCAGCCCCTGTTTCCAGTCCTCTTCGGCCTTGGGCCGGTCCTCCTCCTTCTTGGAGAGATACGCATCCATGGCCGCTTTTTCCTGAGCTTTCTTCAGCGCCTTGATCGAGAGGCCGATCTTGCGTTCCCGCGGGTCGAGATGGATGATCTCCGTCTCCAGCGTATCGCCTATGGCCGCGAAGGTGCGGATGTTCTGGACTTTCTCGTCGCTCAGCTCCGAGATGTGGATGAGACCCTCGATTCCTTGCTCGATCTCCAGAAAGATGCCGAAATCTGTGATGTTCGTCACGCGGCCTTTTACCGTGTCCCCCACGTGGTACCGGTGGGGGATGTCGTCCCAGGGGTCGTTCTCGAGTTGCTTGATCCCGAGGGAGAACTTGTTGTTCTCTTCGTCGATGTTGAGCACCACCGCTTCGATTTCGTCTCCCTTGTTGAAGAGTTCAGAGGGGTGCTTGATCTTTTGGGTCCAGGAAATATCCGAGATGTGCACGAGGCCGTCGATGCCTTCCTCGATTCCCACGAAGATTCCGAAGTCCGTAATGTTGCGCACGACCCCCCGAACCCTGGAGCCTTTCTGGTATTTCTCCTTCAGAAGCTTCCACGGGTTGGGTTCGGTCTGTTTGAGCCCAAGAGAGATCCGCTGGTTCTCGACGTCGAGGTTGAGCACCACCGCCTCGACCATGTCGCCCACGGACAGGATCTGGGAAGGATGGCGGATCTTCTTCACCCAGGACATCTCGCTGATGTGGATGAGTCCCTCGATCCCTCGCTCGAGCTCGACGAAGGCGCCGTAATCGGTCAGGCTTACGACCCGGCCGCGAATGCGGGTGCCCACGGGATACTTGGAGGCGACCGTGGTCCAAGGATCGGGCAGGGTCTGCTTCAGCCCGAGCGAGACGCGCTCCCGTTCGCGGTCATATCGGAGCACCTTGACGTTGATTCGGTCCCCGATGGAAAGGATCTCCGAGGGATGTCCAACACGTCCCCAGGACATGTCCGTGATGTGGAGCAGGCCGTCGACCCCTCCGAGATCGATGAAGGCACCGTAGTCCGTAATGTTCTTCACCACGCCTGGCAGGATGGCGCCCTCCTCGAGGTGCTTGAGGGTTTCCTGGCGCTGAATTTCCCTTTCCTTTTCCAGGAGGACCCTGCGGGAGAGGACGATGTTGCCCCGCTTCTTGTTGAACTTGAGAATCTTGAAGCGGAACCGCTGGCCCAGAAGATCGTCGAGGTTCTTGACCGGCCGCAGGTCCACCTGGGATCCGGGCAGAAAGGCCGGCATGCCGATATCCACGGACAGTCCGCCCTTGACGCGCTGGACGATCCTGCCTTCGACGACCGCTTCCTTGTTGTAGGCTTCCTGGAGATCGTCCCAAATCTTCAACTGGTCCGCCTTCTCCTTGGACAGGAGGATCAGACCTTCTTCGTCCTCGGCGCCGTCGAAGTACACCTTAATGGTGTCCCCGACCTTCACGTTGTATGTGCCGTCGGGCTGGCGGAATTCCTCCAGGGGAACCTCCCCTTCGGACTTGTATCCGATGTCGACCGTGACCGAGGTCTGGCCGATGGCGATCACCGTTCCGGTGACGACCTCGCCAACCTCGACCTTCTTCTTTTCAATCGACTGCTGCAACAGGGCGCCGAAGTCCTCCTCGGCATCCTGGGAAGGCTGGGTGTGGGTGGCATTCCCTTCAGGGGGTTGGGGTTGGTCGGCGCCGGTCTTGGTTGAAGTCGTCGGATCCATTCGTTGTTCCTTTTGCGTGTTGGCTGAGATCTGCCTGAAAAAGTTTCCTGTGATGTTCGGCTCCGGGGGCAGTCGAAAAACACAGGGGCCCGTTGCAGATAACGCCTGAATTATAGAAGGCCTTTCGCAAAACCGCAAGACGCCGCCCGGCATCGATCTCTTGAGGGCTCTCGGGAGGAAGACCCCCGGGGCCGGGCCTCTCAGGGCCGCGTTCTCAATCCGGCATGTTCCGGGTCATTGCGCGCCTGGGCTGGACTCGCGTATTTTCGCCAGGCAGGCCTCGATTCTCTCGAGAACCTCTTCCTTGGACAGGCGGGTCGTGTCGATGCGCACCGCACCTTCGGCAACCTTCAGGGGAGCCGTCTCCCTTGCACTGTCCCGGGCGTCTCGGTCCTGGATTTCGTCCTTCAGCCGTTCCCGGGGCACCTCGATCCCCTTGGCCTTCCACTGCAGAACCCTTCTTCGGACCCGTTCCTCCACGTCGGCGTCCAGAAAGATTTTCAGGTCCGCGTCCGGGAACACCACTGAGCCGATGTCCCGGCCTTCCATGACGACCCCGCCTCGCTGCCCCAGAAGGCGCTGCTTTTCCACGAGGACCCGGCGGACCTCAGGGAACCGGGAAATCAGAGAGGCATCCTCGCCCACGCCGGGCTTTCTCAGTTCCTCCGTGACGTCTTTTCCGTTGGCAAGAACGCGCAGGCCCTGGACTGTCTCAGTATAGACAATGTCGAGTTCCTTTCCAAGACGAGACAACGCGACGGGATCTTCGAGGGAGACCCCCTTGTGCCGGGCCCAGAAGGCCAAGGCTCGGTACATGGCGCCTGTGTCGATGTAACGGAATCCGAGCCGCTTGGCGAGCATTCTCGAAATGGTGCTTTTGCCGACGCCGGAAGGCCCGTCGATGGCAATGACCCATTCCGAACGGTTCCGAGGCATTTCGACACTCCGTGTGCCTCAAGGGCGGTCTATTCGGCTCGGGTCAAAAGAGCCAGCCGGTCCAGGAATTCCGGGAAGGAGATTCCCATGCAGGAAGCACCCGAGATCCTGCTGGGCGAGCGCGCCGCCAAGGCGGCTACGACCATGGACATGGCGATCCGGTGATCGTCCCAGCTTGCGGCCTGGAATCCTTCCACCGCGCCTTGTCCCTCGATCTCCAGGCCGTCCTCGAACTCCCGCACCCGAACGCCCATGGCCGCCAGGTTCGAGGCCATGGCCGCGATCCGGTCCGACTCCTTGACGCGCAGCTCTGCCGCACCCCAGATCCGGGTTCGGCCTCGGGCGAACGCCGCGGCTACGCAAAGCACCGGGATCTCGTCCAGAGTGGCCGGAACTTCCTCAGGGGGGATTTCCGTGGCCGTGAGCGAGCTTGTCCTGACCCTTAGGTCCGCCACGGGCTCGCCTGAGCACTCCCGCTGCTCCGTCCATTCGATGAACGCGCCCATTCGCTCCAAAACTCTCAAATAACCGGTGCGGGACGGGTTGGCGCAGATCGAGCGAATTCGGATGTCTGAATCGGCCGTGATGAGGGCGGCAACCACGAAGAAAGCCGCCGAAGAGGGATCGCCCGGCACCACGAGATCTCGTGCCTTGAGGGGCCGACCTCCCAGCAGGCGCACCGACCGGTCCTGCCAGGATATGTCCGCTCCGAGGTGCTTGAGCATTCGCTCGGTGTGATCCCGCGAGGCGAGAGGTTCGCGAATGGAAGTCTCTCCCTGGAGGAAGAGGCCTGCGAGCAGAAGGGCCGTTTTGACCTGAGCGCTCGCCACGGGCGACTCGTATTGGATCGGCGACAGGGGGCCTCCCTGGATTGCCAGGGGAGCGAATCGGCCCCCTTCCCTGCCCCGGATCTCGGCGCCCATCCGGCGCAGGGGCGTGACGACCCGCGCCATGGGTCTCCTTCGGAGGGAAGCGTCCCCGGTGAGAACCGAAAAAAAAGGCTGAGCAGAAAGAAGGCCGGCGAGCAAGCGCATCGTGGTTCCGGAGTTGCCTGCGTCCAGGATGTCTGAGGGCTCGCGCAGGACGCCGCCCGTTCCTTGCACCTCGACCACGCCGCCCTGCCTGCGCAGGGAGACGCCGAGTTGCGACAGACAGCAGGCCGTGCTCAGCACGTCCTGGCCGCTCGAGCAGTTTTCGATCCGCAAGGTGCCCTGGCACAGGGAGCCTAGAATCAAGGCGCGGTGGGAGATCGATTTGTCTCCGGGCAGCCAGAGGTCGCCCCGCAGTCCCCGCACAGGCCTGACGATGAGAGGCTCAGTCCCGTTCGGGCTCGGTGCGGCTTCGTTGGTCGTGCTCATGGACGGATGGCTTTCTCCGCGAATTCGAAGAGGGTCTCATGGGTTGAGGCCCCGATGTCGGGATGTCCTCTTGCCTCAGTCTTTCGGGTCGTGACCTCTGGAGCTTGGAGTTTTTCGGTTTCCTTCCCGTGTTTCGAGGTTCAGGATCTTGGCCCGGATCAGGCGGGATTGCAGGAAAAGCTCTGCCAGACCCTGTCCGTCTCCCCGGGCGATGAGCTCCGCGATTTCCCGCAGGGAATCCTGAAAGGCTTCGAGGGATTGCAGGATTGGTTCCCGGTTGAGCAAACAGATATCCCGCCACATTTCCGGATCGCTCGAGGCGATCCGGGTGAAGTCCCTGAATCCTCCTGCGGAAAAGGCGCTAAGCTGGCTTCCGTCCCGCTCGGCCCTTTGAATGGTGTGGACCAGGCCGTAGGCGACCATGTGAGGAAGGTGGCTCACATACCCCATGACGAGGTCGTGACGGTCTGGTTCCATGAAGACGACCCTCGAGCCGACCGACTCCCAGAGTGTCCGGACCGCGTCGAGAGCGGCGGGGTCCGTGTCTTCGGTTGGCGTCAGAATGCATGTGCGGCCCTCGAAAAGGGAGGCAAAGGAAGCCTCGACGCCGGAATGCTCCGTGCCCGCCACAGGGTGACCCGCCACAAAGGGGCTCGGCCTCTCGAATAGGGTCTTCGCCGCGGCAACGAGCGAACCTTTGACGCTGCCAACGTCCGTGACGACGCTGCCAGGCTTGCGGCACCGGGCGACCCGCGCCAGCAGGTCCGGCAGTGCGCAGACCGGCGTGGCGAGGACCACAAGATCCGACCGGGGAGCCGCATCTTCGAGTCGATTCTCTATCGCATCGATGACGCCGAGTTCGAGAGCCCTGTGGAGGTTCGACGTCCCCCTTCCCAAGCCGAGAACGGTCCCGAACAGGTTTTTCTCCTTTGCCGCGCGAGCAAGGGACCCGCCGATCAGTCCGACGCCCACGATCGAGACGGTCTCGAACAGAGGCTGCGCAGCCAAGGGATCGTGTCTCCTTTGCGAAGACGATCCGCCACGGGTTCCACGGATCCTCTTCGCCTGTGTGATCATCTTTCGCCGCTCGGCCCCCGGCCTTCCGGGTAAGAGCCGAGAAGTTTCACTTCGCTGCAGACAGCCGCCAAGGCCGATATGGCCTTGCGGACATTCGGATCGGTTCGGTGGCCGCGGATGTCCAGGAAGAAGACCGACTCACAGGGTCTCTTTCGATGGGGCCTGCTTTCGATGCGGGTCACGTTGACCTTGTGATCGACGAAAGGCTTCAAAGCGGCGTGCAGGGCGCCTACCCGGTCCCGGGTATAGAAAACCAAGGACGTCTTGTCGCGGCCGGTCCTGTCTGCGTCCCGGGTGCCGAGAACGAGAAATCTCGTGTACTGAAACGGGCCGTCCTGGATGCTCTTCTCTAGGACCGTCAGCTCGTGGAGCTTGGCGGCCAACGGGCTCGCCACGGCAGCGCTGTGCGCTTCCGAGGAGGCGATCTCGGCTGCTTTGGCCGTGCTTTCCACTTCCACGAGTTCTGCCCCCGGGAGATGGTTCTGGAGCCAGGAGCGACACTGGGCGAGGGCCTGGGGATGGGAGTAAACGCGTCGGACGTCTTGCAAGGTGCTCGAAGAGGAAAGCAGATCCAAGGTGATTTCGAGAAAGATCTCGGCCGAGATCCGCACATCGAAATCCAAGAATAGGTCCAGGGCGTGTGCGATCAGGCCCTCGGTGGAATTTTCGATGGGGATGATGCCGTAGTTCACCCGCTGTCGTTCAACGGCTTCCAGAACGTCCCGCAGAGTCCTTTCCGGGACGAGCAGGCCGGCCTGGCCAAAGTGCTCGAGGCAAGCCAGGTGCGTGAAGGTGCCCCAAGGTCCGGGGAAGGAAATCTTCAAAGGGTTCTCGAGCGACAGAGAAGCGGAGAGAATCTCCCGGAAGACCGAGCGGATCGCTTCGCTGGGGAACGGCCCTGGATTGATCGCACAAAGACGTTCGTAGATCTGCCGCTCTCTGGCCGGAGAATGGAAATCCAGGTTTCGGTCCGCCTTGGCTTTTCCGATCGCTATGGCGACCCGGGCCCGCTCGTTCAGAAGCTTGAGAAGGGAAGTGTCGATCTCGTCGATTCGCGCTCGAAGGGAAGAGATCTCGTCGTTTCCCGCCGGGCAGGACTCCATGCTCTTTGGGGATCTGCCTGCTTTACGTTGGGCCGGAAAACCGGCTCTGCTTTTCATGATTCCTCTACCGCGCCAGCAGGGAGACTGAATATGGGCCCCCAGGTTCGAAAGAGTCGGAAATTTTGCAAAAAGAATTATAGAGATAGAGCCAGGAAAATCAAGGCGTTTCTTGAAATGCACCTAACGTTAAAGGAAAATCTCAACAAGATTTCCGTTTTCAAGGCACTTCTTTCAAGATCGTGCCAAAAAGTTCTGAATTCGATCTAGAATCTCTCGTTCCTTTTCGGCCTGTGTCCAAAAGACCTCCTCCTGGTTCCGGAACCAGGTGATCTGCCGCTTGGCATACCGTCGGGTGTCCCGCTTCAACGTCTCGACTGCTGATTCGAGCGGCATCTTTCCCTTCAGAACCGAAACCATGTGGCGGTAGCCGAGGGCTTTCATCGAAGGAAGCTCCGGGCCGTATCCCGCGGCAAGGAGCGCCGCGACCTCTTCGAGAAAGCCAGCTTTCATCATGCGGTCGACGCGCTCCTCGATTCGTCTGTACAGGGTCATCCGCTCTGGACAGAGCCCGATCACCAGAGCCCGGTATCGGTTCTCCCTGAACCCGTGTTCTTTCTGCAATTCCGAAATGCTGCGGCCTGTGCGCAGATACACGTCCAGGGCTCTCTGGGCCCGGGCCCGATCCCGGCAATGGATGCGGCTGGCCCCTTGAGGATCGATTTGCTCGAGAAGGGCGTGAGGATCGTCGCCGAACGGAGCGTATCGGCTTAGTCTCTCCATCCAGGTTTCTTCCCGGAGGGGATGCGATTCCGGAAAAAGGCCGTGGAGGAGTGCCTTCACGTAAAGGCCGGTTCCACCCACGACAAGAGGCACCCTGCCCTGGCCGACAATGTCGGCGATGGCCCGGTCCGCCTCTCTCTGGTACCGGGCAGCGTGGAAGCTCTCGTCCGGGTCAGCGATGTCGATGAGGTGGTGAGGAATGCCCCTGCGCTCCTCGAGGGAAGGTTTGGCCGTTCCGACGTCCATGCCGCGATAGACTTGCATAGAGTCCGCGCTGACGATTTCGGCGCCTAGGGGCTCTGCAAGTCGGACGGCCAGACCGGACTTGCCTGCCGCGGTCGGACCAACGAGGACAACAATGCTCGGTGGGGCCATCGGGGTTGGAACCATCAGGTACGTTGAAATCGCTTTTCGATTTCGCGCAGCATCAGCAGAATCCGCACGGGCCTTCCGTGAGGGCACGTGGTCACGTCGGGGTTGTCCTTGAGTGCGGCCAGAAGGGCCTCCATTTCATCGGGCTCCAAGGCTTGGCCGGCTCGCACGACCGAGTGGCAGGCCATTCGGGAAAGGACGCCCTTGCGCAGGTTTTCCAGTTTGTTTGTCCTCTCGGCGGTCAGAATCTCCTCGGCGAGGTCCCTGCAGAGGCTGACAGGGTCTGCCTGCGCGACTAAGGCCGGAACAGCCTTGACCACAAAGGTGGCGCCCCCGTAAGGGTCGATTTCGAATCCAAACGTGGCGAGGAGATCGAGGTAGGCCTGAAACACCACGGCCTGTTGAGGAGGAAGTTCCACGAGAACTGGAGTCACCAGAGGTTGGCGCTCCGGGACCGACCCATGGAGCGCTCGTTCGAGCTTCTCAAAAGCCAGCCCTTCGTGGGCCGCATGTTGGTCGATCAGGACAAGTCCCTCGGAACTTTCGCACACCAGGTATGTTCCCCGGAACTGCCCGATGAGCCTGAGAGGCGGTCCGGTCCGGGCGGCAGGCTCCCAGAGAGGCTCCTGGGAGGCCGAGGCAGTCTGATCCGAGGCAGGCGCGGCCTCTCGTACGACAGGGGCTGGGGGGGATGGGTCTGGCTGCGGCGGCCGGTAGGGCTCGGCGGGGACTGGTCTTTGGGGCAAGAGGGGGCGAGCTTCTGCTGCGGGAGAGGCCGCGGCCCGTGGCGCTTCAAGCGAAGGACCGTGGTCCAAGGGGCTGGGGCTGGAGCCTTCTGCCGGCCCGGAGCGGAAAACCCAAGGCCGCGTCCCCTGCCACGGGGCCCTGCGGCCAAGGTCCTCAAAGGCCTTGAGGACGAGCTTGCGGGCGCGCAGGGGATCGGAAAAACGAACTTCCTGCTTAGTCGGATGGACATTCACGTCGACCTGGCCGTATGGCACGGACAGGAACAGGAAAGCCACCGGGTATCTGTCTTTGGACAGGGCGGACGGGTACGCGTCCCGCAAGGCCCGCACCATCGCCTGATCCCGGACCGGCCTGCGGTTGACGAAGAAATGAATCCCTGCGGCCGTGGGTCTGTGGATGTCGGGTGGCCCGGCGAGTCCTTCGATCCGCCAATCTCCCTGTTCTGCCTCGATCGGACAAAGCGCCTCAGCAGTCTCCCATCCGAGGACCTGGGCGACCCGCTCCCGAAGGACCTGGGTCGCCGGCGCGTTGAGCCACATCACTCCGGCCTTCTTTCTCAGTTGAAAGGAGACGTCCGGACGCGACAAAGCGAGCCGCACGAACAGGTCCAGAACGTGTCCGGTCTCGGTCTGGCGGCTTCGCAGGAACTTGCGCCGCGCCGGGGTATATCGGAATAGGTTTTTCACCAAGACGCGGGTGCCTGCGGCCATCCCGCACTCCCGGCAATCTGTCTCCACGCCGGCCTCGTAGGTGACCCGAACACCAAGGGGTGCGTGCCTGGCCCTGGTTTCCACCACGAGATCCGAAACCGACGCGATGCTCGGCAAGGCTTCGCCTCGGAAACCGAGGGTACGGATCATGAACAGGTCCTGCTCGTTTGTGAGTTTGCTCGTGGCGTGCCTTTGGAGAGCCAGGGAAAGCTCTTCCCGGGTCATGCCGATTCCGTTGTCCAGGACTTCGATGCCATCGATGGGATCGGCCTCCACGGTGACCGTGACGGCCGTGGCCTCGGCGTCGAGGGCATTCTCCACGAGTTCTTTTAGGACCGAAGCGGGCCTTTCGACGACCTCGCCGGCCGCAATGCGATCGATGAGTTCCTTGGGCAGAATCCGGATCCTCACCAGAGGGCCCTCTTCATGGGGGGATCAAGAATTCCAAAATTCCAAAGTCAGGATAGCAGAATCCCGAGAGCGGCAAAACGAGCTCGAGCGGCCAGGGCCGGCGCTGGGGTCAATCCCCGGCGGTCTCGGCCTCTGCCCGTTCCCGCTCGATCTGTTCGCGGCCAAACCGGAGCGCCGCCTGCACGCGGGGGTCGTCGCTGCGCCATGTCCTGTCCTCGAAAGAGCGGCGATCGAGGCTGCGGAGAAACCGCTCCTCGATCTCGCCCAGATAGGAACCGTACAAGTGGTACGAATCGGAGACGTCCACGTACCGTCCCACGGTGACTGGCCGGCCCATGCGCAGGGAGATTCGCTCGGCCAGGACCTTTTGGAGTTCGGTCAGGGCGTAGACGTTCATGAAGGCGGCCTTGTAAGCGTCCCGGCTTCTCCAGTGGGTGTTCATGTTGAGGCGCAGGAGACCCTCGTCGTCAGGAAGGAGCCGGCACCAAATCCGCTGGAGGCACGGAGGATCCTCGGTGCGGAGATCCAGGGTTGGCATCCAGGTGATGGCTTGGGCGCGTCTCGAGTAAGGGACCTGGGAGAGCTTCGCAACGAGCGCCTCGATTTGATCCACGGCCTGGAAGGGGCTCTGTTCATCGAACTTCCTTGGGTCTTCGCGCACCACATAATGAAAGAGCCTGTCGTGGTACGTGTAGGTCCATTTTCCTTCCTCCGGCCGTATCCAGTGGTCCCGAACACCTTCTACGACTTCCAGCCTGTATTTTTCCAGGTCCTCGATGCCGCCCGGGAAGGCCCGGTGAATCCGGGGCTCTCCAAAGGGCTCCTCCACGACCAGGATCATTGTGGCGTCGAGGCTCGGCGGATCGTCCGGATGGTCATACTCGGTCCGGAGGGCGACTCCTTTTTTCCAAACTTCGAGGATGCTCCTCTCCCAGGCCTCGGGCAGTGTGCGGGCCGAGACCATGAGGACCGGGATGTTTCCCTGTCCCGAATGGGTCGTCATGCCGTATCCTTCCGACTTTTCTGTTCGTAGCCTCTTACGGTTGCCTCAAAAAAACGGATTCCTCGCCGTTGTGGGCCCAGAAAACCGAAAAGGGTCATTCTTGTTTACCACAGGGTCAGATCCCGGGCAAACGCTCTTTCGACAACGCTCCTTCGAACCGAGCGGGCCGCCGCAGGTCGTTCGAGCCTGGTTGACCCGCCTTCTCTCCTTTCCGTAACATAGAAGCGTTCTCTATGCTTTGCTGTCCATGCCCCCGCGCTTGGAAAGAACTGCCCCTTGCAGCGCAGACCCTTCCTGAAGAAAGTCCGTAGAATCGTCGTCAAGGTGGGCAGCCAGGTGCTCACCGACGGCCGGGGGCGGCTCTGGCCTCCGGTCTTTTTCCTTCTGGGCGGCCAGATCGCGGAACTCATGGAAGAACAGAGACAAGTCATCGTCGTCTCCTCGGGCGCGATCGCCGGGGGCCGCTCTCTCCTGGGTTTTCGTTCCGGCCGAGCGAGCATCCCGGAAAAACAGGCTCTGGCAGCGGTGGGTCAGACCCGCCTGATGGGCTTGTACGAGCAGGCCCTCGAATTCCACGGAATCCGAGCGGGCCAGGTGCTGCTCACGCGAGAGGATCTTGCAGACCGGAAGCGTTACCTCAACGCCCGCAACGCTCTTTTCAAGTTGCTCGCCTTCGGCGTTGTGCCGGTCGTCAATGAGAACGACACGGTTCTCGTGGAGGAAATCAAGTTCGGAGACAACGACAATCTTTCGGCGATGGTGGCGATCCTGGCCGAGGCGGATCTCCTTGTTCTTCTCACGAGTGTCGCGGGCCTGTATCCGGGCGGGGAGGAGACGGCCGGGGCTGGAGACCCCATCCCCTACGTTGAACGGATTACCCGGGAGATCCTGGACATGGCGAGGGGGCCGGCCGGGCCCCTCGGAACAGGCGGCATGGCCACCAAGGTCGAAGCGGCTCTGCTGGCCACCCAGGCCGGTATTCCGGTGGTGATCGCCGAGGGCCGTCGGGAAGGCGTGCTCAGGGACATTGTCCAGGCCGAGCCGGTCGGGACGTTCTTCCCGCCGACCCGCGATCTTCTCACCCACAAGAAGCATTGGATCGCCTACACCCTGAAGAGGAAGGGCGCGATCGTTCTCGACCAAGGAGCCGTGGAGGCGATCGTCGAGCGCGGCAAGAGCCTTCTTCCCTCGGGCGTGGTCTCGGTGCAGGGCAACTTCGAAACAGGGGACATGGTCTCGTGCCTGGATCCCGAGGGCCGAGAGATCGCCAGAGGCATCACCCACTATTCGGCACAGGAAATCCGCAAGATCATGGGCAAGAAGAGTTCACAGATCGAAGCGCTTTTGGGGTACAAGATCCAGGACGAGGTGATTCACCGAGACGAGCTCGTCCTTTTGCGCGACCTTGCCTGAGAACGGCCAAAGGGGCGCCAGCAGCGACTTGGGGAGGAGACTCCGGCCATGAATTCCGTCCACTCGATAGAAGCAATGGCCTTCGATGCCAGGCGGGCTTCGGAGCAGCTCGCGCCGTGCGGCTCCGAGCAGAAGAATCGTGCTCTTCTTGCGGCGGCCGACAAGATCGGACAGAACCGGTCGGCCTTGCGGGAGGCGAACGAACGGGATCTGCGCTCGGCCCGCGCCCAAGGTCTGCCTTCCGCCTTTCTGGACCGGCTGACCCTTTCGGACAAGGTGATCGCCCAGATGTGCCGCAGTCTGGAGGAAGTGGCTGCGCTGCCTGATCCTGTGGGCGAAGTGGTGCGAATGTGGAGACGGCCCAACGGGCTTTGGGTCGGCAGAATGAGGATCCCCCTGGGGGTCATCGGCATGATTTACGAGGCCCGTCCCAATGTGACCGTCGAGGCCGCGGCTCTATGCGTGAAGTCGGGGAACGCCGTTCTGCTCAGGGGAGGCTCAGAGGCCCTTCATTCGAACCGGGCTCTCGTGGAGATTCTGGAGGCGTCTCTCCGTGAGGCAGGCCTTCCGCCCAAGGCCGTCCAACTCGTGGACACGCCTGATCGCGCCGCGGTCTTGGAAATGCTCCGGCAGGAAGCTTACATCGATCTCATCATTCCAAGAGGGGGAGAGGGACTGATCCGGTTCGTGGCCGAGAACTCCCGGATCCCGGTGATCAAGCACTACAAAGGGGTTTGCCACGTGTTCGTGGACGAGGGAGCGGACCCCGAGATGGCTGTTCGCATCTGCCTGAACGCCAAGACCCAGAGGCCCGGGGTGTGCAACGCTCTCGAGACGCTTCTCGTTCACCGGGCAGAGGCCGATTCGCTGCTGCCGAAGATCGTTTCGGCCCTCCGGGAGCAGGGGGTGGAGATCCGGGCCTGCCCGGAGACGCTCGCCAGGGTTCCAGACGCAAAGCCCGCCGCCGAGGAGGACTGGGGCGCGGAATACCTGGACCTTATTCTCGCCGTCAAGATCGTCTCCGGGCTCGACGAAGCCATCGAGCACATCAGGCGCTACGGCTCCCTTCACACAGAAGCGATCGTGACGCGCGACTACGCGCGGGCTCAGCGGTTCCTGCGGGAAGTGAACTCTTCAACAGTCCTGGTCAACGCGTCGACCCGGTTCAGTGACGGCTATGAATTCGGCCTGGGCGCCGAGATCGGGATCAGTACCACCAAGATCCACGCCTTCGGGCCCATGGGCCTGGAGGAACTGACGACCACCAAGTACATCGTGTACGGTTCTGGGCAAATCCGCCAGTAGAAAGAAGGGAGGGTCTTGCCGCGCCTCGGGCGCCAGGCCCGCCCCGGCCCGTTCAGTCGGCCTCAGCGGTGAACTGCCACCGGCAGCACACCTCCGTCGGCTCTTGTCGGGGGGGAAGCAGGAGTGGGCGGACCCGGATGCCGGGGTCAACGGCCTGGGCCAGGGCGGTGAGGTACGCGGTCTCCACGGGTTCGCAGGTCAGCTGGGTGCGGCCCATTCGTTCCATGGCTTCCAGGAAGGGGCAATGCTTCACCTCAAGGATCAGCCGGTCGGTACGGTCGTGGATGAGTTCATACTCCACGTGGAGCCAGAGGGGATCGAGGAGCATGATCTGGCGGAGTCCTTCGAGCCCTCCGGATGGAAGGGGGAAATACTTCCGCACCCTCTTGAGGAAGACCGAAGCGTACCGTTCCCAAACCTCCACGTCCATCTGCAGGGCTTTTTCGAACCCTTCGGATCGTTCGGCCGCCAGAAACCAGAGGCCGTCAATGGCCGAGGCGAGGTCGGCGGCGAGCCTGAGCCGCCGCAGGAGTTCTTCCCGGGAGACGTCTTCGAGTGCTTTCATTCGCTCCTTTCCACCAGGCCCTGCCGGTGAACCGCCTTCACAGAGGTTCCATCCGAACGGGCACGGTCTGCCCGCAGCTCCGACAGGCCCCGCGTTCCAGGTCGATTGAAATCACGCGGAATCCGTGCCGGCGGATGACGGCTCTTCCGCACCCGGGGCAATAGGTGTTCTCGCCGTCATCGCCGGGCAGGTTACCGGTGTATACATAGCGGAGTCCTTCTTCCATTCCGATCTCCCGGCCGCGACGCAGCGTTCTGGCAGGGGTCCTGGGCCGGTCGAGCATCCGGTACGTGGGATGAAAAGCGCTCACGTGCCAGGGCAGGTCTGGACTGAGCCCGCACAGGAACCGGGCGATCTCGCGCAGTTCCTGCTCCGAATCGTTCCAGCCCGGAATCACAAGGGTCGTGACCTCGATCCAAATGTTTCTGCGGACCATCTCGCGGATGCAGTCGAGGACCGGGGCCAGCCGCGCTTTGCACACTCTTCTGTAAAAGCTGTCCCGGAAGGATTTGAGATCCACGTTGGCGGCCTGAAGATAAGGATGGATCGTGTCGAGGGCCTCGAGGCTCGTGAATCCGTTGGTCACGAACACGTTCTGAATGCCTTTGGCTTGTGCAAGACGGGCCGTGTCATAGGCGTACTCGAAGTAGACCGTGGGCTCGGTGTATGTGTAAGAGATCGTGCGGCAGTTCCGGCCCACAGCCAGATCGACCACCTTCTCCGGAGGCAGATCCGCCCCTTCGATCCGACCGCGGTCGCGGGGCATCTGGGAAATCTCCGCATTCTGGCAATGGAGGCATTGGAAGTTGCAGCCTGCCGTTGCGATGGAGAAGGACAGGGTTCCAGGATGGAAGTGAAACAGGGGCTTTTTTTCGATAGGGTCCACATTCGCTGCCACGGCCCTGCCGTAAACGAGCGTATACAGCCGGCCGTCCTGGTTCTGCCTCACCCCGCAGGCCCCCAGCTTGCCCGGCCGGATCCTGCACCGATGGGGGCAGAGGAAGCACTGAACAGTCCCGCTCTCAAGGGATTGATAGAACAAGGCTTCTTTCACGACCGCGTTTTTCCGTCATGGAGATTCGAAAAGCCGAGACCAAGATGGCCCGCAGCTGCAGCCTTGTCAATGGTCCGTTGGTTGCGCCTTCTCGGACCCGGGCTGGGTGGGCATCTTCGGAATCGGAACTTCCCTGCTTGAAGGCTCGGCCCTCGGCTCGTCTACCGGGATCCTTCTTTTGCCTTTTTGAGGTGAGACCTGGACGGATGCGGGTGGACCCTGGGGTTGGAATTCGCCGGGAGTTCTTTCTCAAGCCTAGCAAGGCACTTGCTGCAGATTCCGTGGCTGATCCGGTTGTCCTGCCGGGTGGTCTCCGAAATGACCTTCTTGCAGTGGGCGCAGATCGTGATCACAAGCACGGTCCTTGGAGATGGTTCGCCAGCCGACCCCTTTGGAATTCGGAGTGAAGAGGGAAGTTTTATGCTTCGGTTAAGGCCAGCAATTTCTGTACCACAGAAAGGCCAAAACACCTGTGCGGAAATAATGGAGTTCTGATTCTGGAAAGCTGTGCAGGTTCGAGCCGTTGCCGAACGTGCACGGCCGAAGCAACACGTCGGGCCAGGCCGGAACGGATTTCTTTTCTTGGGAAAAGCGTTTCCCTTTTCGGGGAAAAATTTCAACTCCAAAACAGGGCCGATGGACCTAGGGGAGCGAAAGCTCACGATTTCCCAAGCAGGAAGGCGAGCAGTTCGTGGCCCCTCTCCAGAAACAGCCCTGTGGTGGCTGCGGATCCTTCATCGAAGGTGCTGACAGAAGGCCAGTCGCCGGGTCTCATGGTGGCCGGATAGCCAGCCCTTGGGTCGCAGTAGAGGAGGAAAGGGACCGGTCCGCCTGTGTGGGTGCGAATTCTTAAGGGGGTTGGATGGTCGGGGCACATCAGAAGCCGAAAGGGGGTCCTCATGCTGACGAGTCCCTCGTATAAGGGATCAAGCACATCGAAGTCGAACCGCTCGATGGCCTCGATCTTCGCATCGAGATTTCCCCTATGGCTTGCTTCGTCGGGCGCCTCTACGTGAAGGAAGACAAAATCTTCGACCTCAAGAGCCTCAAGGGCCGCGCGGGCCTTGGCTCTGTAATCCGTGTCGAGGTCTCCTGTGGCTCCGGGAACCCGAACTGGCCGTAGGCCTGCATAGTGGCCGAGACCTTTTACAAGATCCACGGCGCAGACCGTGACTCCCCGAATGCCGAAACGCTCCGTGAGAGGAACCATGGCGGGTGCGGGTCCCTGGCCCCAGAGCCAGACGGCGTTTACCTTTCCTTCGAGTTCCGAGGCCACCGTCCGGGGCAGTTTCGAGGCAAGGACATCGCAGGCCCGTTCCATGAGGGCGGTGACCTTTTCCCTACCAGGCCCCCTGGGAAGGTGAGGCAGGATTTCTTGGTCGGTGATGTCGTGGGGAGGCGTTGTCTGAAGGCCCTCGAAGGCGCGGCGCGTGCCTTTCCATCGAACCACGTGTCGGTAAGAGACACCGGCGTGAAAGGAGACTTCGGAATCCCCGAGGGCCTCCTGGAGCACCTGCACACAACGGCCGGCCCACTCCGAGGCAATCCCTCCGCCGCTGTAATCGGCCATCACCCGTCGGCCGTCCCTTTCGGCCAGCCGGACCAGATTGCAGCGGAAGGCCAGGTCTTCGGGACCGAGTGCGACCCCCAGGCTGGCCGCTTCGAGGGGGGCCCTGCCGGTGTAATACTGTTCGGGCGCATATCCAAAAAGGCTTAGGTTCGCCACGTCGCTGCCCGGGGGCATGCCCTCAGGCACGGTTCTCACCCTGCCGACGACCCCTTGGCGCGCAAGGAAGTCCATCCGCGGTTTTCGGGCCACGGCGAGGGGGGTTCGACCTTTAAGCTTTTCGATAGGCTCGTCCGCCATCCCGTCGGGCACCGCAACGACGTATTTCGTCTTGGCGGGCATTGGACAAAACCTCGAAGTCGAGAGTCAGTTTTCACCTGCGTGTCTGCGAAACACGAGGACGGCGTTGGTTCCGCCGAAACCGAAAGAGTTCGACAGGGCGAACTCCACGGCCTGGCGCCTGGCCTGGTTGGGCACATAGTCCAGGTCGCACTCTGGGTCGGGATGTTCGTAGTTGATCGTGGGAGGCAGGGTCTCCTGTTCGAGAGCCAGCAGGCAATAGATGGCTTCGACTGCTCCTGCCGCTCCCAGCAGGTGGCCGGTCATGGACTTTGTGGAACTGATGGCGAGCCGCTGCGCATGTCGGCCGAAAACACTCTTGACCGCCAGGGTCTCGGCGAGGTCGTTGTAAGGGGTTGAAGTGCCGTGGGCGTTGATGTATCCGACGCGCTCCGGCTCGATTCCGGCATCCTCGAGGGCCAGTCGGATGCACTCGGCCGCTCCCTTTCCCTCAGGTGAAGGGGCGGTCACGTGATGGGCGTCTCCGTTTTCACCGTATCCGACGATCTCGCCACGGATCCGGGCGCCCCGGGCAAGGGCATGGTCGCGATTTTCCAGGACCAGAACCCCGGCTCCCTCGGCGATCACGAAGCCGTCCCGATCCTTGTCGAACGGACGGGAGGCCGCCTCGGGTTCTTCGTTTCTCCTGGAAAGAGCCCGCATGGCGCAAAAGCCTGCGATGCTTAAGCGCGTGACGCAGGCTTCGCTGCCGCCGGCGATCACGGCGTCAGCCAGGCCTTGACGGATGAGGCGATAGGCGTAGCCGATGCTGTGGGTGCCGCTCGAGCAGGCCGTGGCGATGCAGAGGTTCGGACCGCACGCGTTGAATCGGATGGCGACGTGACCCGGCGCCAGATTCGGGATGATCATGAGAATGTGGAAAGGAGAGATCCGGTCTGGTCCTCGGGTCGTCACGACTTCGTGCACCTGCTCGATGGTCTGGAGTCCCCCCATTCCCGATCCGATTACGACGCCCACCCGGTGGGCGTTGTGAGGCTGGATCACGAGGCCAGAGTCGTTCATGGCCTGGACGCTGGCGGCCAGAGCGAACTGGATGAACGGATCGGTCCGGCGCACTTCTTTCTTGTCCATGAAGGCGGCGGGGTCGAATTCCTCGACCAGGCCCGCGATTTGGGAGGGAAGGTCTGAAACCTCGAACCGCGTGATTTTCCGGACGCCGCTTTTCCCCAGGCACAAGCCTTCCCAGTTGCGCTCGACGCCAACGCCCAGCGGCGTGACAAGGCCCATGCCCGTAACCACCACGCGGCGCTGAGTCAATCCGTCCCTCCAGACACGCTTGGCCCGATTCGGGGTCTCTCGGTTTCCCGGCCCTTGGCGCCTCAGCGCTTCGGGAGGTTCCAGAGCACCCGGGCTTCCTCAGGCGTGGCCGGCTCGCGGTCGGCCAGGCGCACGATGTCCACTGCTTTTTTGACGAGCTCCCAGTTCCCCTTGGCCAGGGTCTTGCCGGAGACATAGATGTTGTCTTCGAGACCCACGCGGATGTGGCCGCCATTGACGACCGAAAGGAAGCAGGAGCGGAAACTATCGAGCCCCACGCCGCAGACGCTCCAGGAAGAACCTTTCGGGATCAACTCGAGAAAATGGGCGAAACTCAGGGGCGTCAGGCGGACGCCGCCCGCGACGCCGAAGACAAACTGAAAATGAAGGGGCTCCTCGAAAATCCCCTGCTTTTGCAGAAGCAGCACGTTGTCCACGTGGGCCATGCAATAGACTTCCATCTCGGGCTTGGTTCGCGCTTTTTTCATCTCCTCGTTGAACATTTTCATCATTTCGAAGGTATTTTCGAAGGTCGTCTCGAGGAAGATTTCTCCGGTGGACCGGTTGGCGATCGCGAAGTTCATGGTTCCGGTGTTGAACGAGGCGAGGTCGGGCTTGCAGTTCTTGACCACGCTGATGCGCTGTTCCGGCGTTTTCAGCGCTCCGACGGCCGTGCTCAAGTTGATGAGGACCGGGCACCGGCTGCGGATGCCCTCCACGATGGGGACGAGGATTTCAGGGTCTTCCGTGGGCATGCCGTCGGGCGTCCGCGCGTGGATGTGCACGGCAGCGGCGCCTGCTTCATAGGCCCTTACCGCTTCGTCAATGCATTCCTGGATGCCGTACGGCACGGCGGGATTCTGGTTCTTGAAGGTTCCGGCTCCTGCCAGGGCGGCCGTGATCACGCATTTGTTCGCAAGGTCCATTTCGCCCTCCTCCTGTCTGGGGTAGCTTCGCTGCGTCACGGGTTTCGACCTACCAAAGGATCTGCCACCTTAAAGAGCGTGAAGCCCTTTGTCAATTCGAGCGGTCCCCCTTTCGGCCGAGAAAAGCCTCTTCCACGGTCTTCAGCCAGCCCCGGACGGTGTGCGCGGGCAGCTTCCAGATTGGCTCCTCCAGGCTCCGGAACGGCACCAAGGAGACCTTTGGGTCCTTCAGCGGACCTTCGATGCGGTAGTAGAAAATGACGACGGTCCCGTCCGGGCCCTGCACGATCCTGCCGACCACGGGTACCCGATCGAGAACTTGGTCGAGTTGTTCGAGAGGCCTCAGGGAAAGCAAAACCGCCATACGGTCCTGACCGAGGTCGTAGCTGCCGGTCAGGTTGGCCATGGCGATGGTGGAATCGATTTCGACGCCCGGCGAACTCAGGACGCCTTTTTCGATCTTCAGATCCCCCCGTATGCTTCTGTAAGAAACCCCCTGCGCCTTTAAGTCTGCAAGGCGGACCTTGGACCATTGCGCGATATTGATCAGGGTCAGGATCTTCGCAAGGACGTCGTAACGTTCGATCACGCCGTCTCGGGTCTCCAGGCGGACGTCTCCGTCCAGGGTCTGAATCCATCGACTGCCGGAGGCGAAGGAGCCTTGCATCCGCCCATTCAGCGTGACCGGGCCGTTCAGAAGCCCGTTGCTGACATGGAGCCACCGAAAGAGTTCTTCCCCTTTCACTTCGTTGAAAGAAAAGCGGCAGCCGAAAGGAAAGCGATCTCCTTGCTTTGAAACCTCTCCAGAAAAGGCCGCCTGACCTTTTCCGCTCTTTGCCGTTCCTTCCCGGACGAGAATTTTTCCGTCCGCAACTGAACCGCGAACCCGAAGTTTCTCAAGGCGCAGGGGCCGATAGGTGAACGCACCGATGTCCACGGCCAAGTCCAAGCGCGGTCGCTGGCGGGCGGGAGAATCTTTTCGGCCCGACGGAACGAGCCTTTGCAACGGGTTGGCCGGTCTTTTCCGGGCGAGGAGCGCGTCGAGATCCAGAACGTCGGCGGCCACTTCGAGGCTCCCGACAGGTGGTGAAAGGGAATTCAACCGGCCCGTGCATTTGACGGGCCTTCCTTGGGCTTGGAAGGCAAGTTCCGGGATGTCCAGGCTCTGGCCTTGTCCGGACAGGGAGGCTTTGAACGCCCCCAGGGGCACGTCGTAACGGCCGATGGAGAGGGTGACGTCGCCCGGCCCTGCCTCGGCCTCCCAGATTCCCGCATCTCCGTCGAACAAAAGTCTTCCCCTGGCCGGAAGGGTTCCCAAAAGATCCCGATCGAGGCCGAGAAAAACCATAAGGTCCGCAAGATCAAGACGCTGGCTGGACAGACGGACTTCTGCGCGGGACGCACCGCTTCCCGAGGCACTGAAGTCGATACGGCCCTTGGCTTCCAAGGGCGTCCTGCCGGCCCGGAGGGCCAGATCAAAGTTCCGCAGAGACGAATCGCTGAACTCGATGGTCCCTGACACGTCTTCCAGGCTGAGGGGCCACGATCCGTACCAGGCCTGAACGCGGTCGAGATGAACCCTTCCTGCGATGCGAAGCCGCCCGTCGGCCCCTTGTCCGAAATCGTGACGAAGCTGAAGCCGAAAGGTTCCGACTCCCTGAGCGTCTCGGATTTGTCTGGCCACGGTTCGCAACTCGTCCGGGAAGATTCCGTGATCGAGCTCGCGGACGGCCTCTGAGAACTCGAAGGAGCCGTCTCCTTCCATCTCCAAGGAGCTCGTGGACTTGTGAATTCCCCGGATCCTCCCCCCGGCCCGGGAAAGCCGTACTTTTCCGTAAGCGGCGGAGAAGTCGTGAAAGAGGAGGTCACCGTCCTGAAGATCGATCCTGCCCTTGACCGAGCGAAAGGGCAGGTAAGGTTCTTGCACCGGCAGGAGGATCGTGGTGTCGTAAAACACCAGAGAAAGCCTGAGAGCGTTTTCCGTCGCCGGGGATGCCAGGCGCGAGAAATCCGACGGAGCGCCGACGAGATCCGCCCGGACGTCCACGGTTCCCTCTCGGGTCATGTCCACGAGGAAAGGCCAGACCTTTCCATGGAGAACCCGGAGGGGCAGGTATTGCTTCGCCTCTGCAAGGGGAAGAGCTTTGCCCTCAAGATGAAGGTCCAGATGCGAGAAAGGACCGTTCCTGGCAAGGAGACCTCCCCGGCCATGGACCCGGACGCCTCCGAGACGGATTTCGGCCTGGTCCATTTGGATCTCGTCCCTGCGAATCTTCCCCGATGCACTGACCTCGAGGCTCGAAGGAGCAAGGGTTTTGGTGTGAACTCGAGGATGGTCCCAGAGCGGCTGATCCACTTTCAAGTCCATGCGGAATCGGCCGGGCAAGAGCAGTCCCCCCTCGTAAGATACAGCGCCCTGAACCTTTCCGGAAAGCCTCCGGCCGCGGACGCGCTCGGGTAGGAAAGGCGAAAGACTCGAAGCCGAGACCTCCTGGAAGGACAGAACGGCCCGCGCGCCCAGTTCGGCCGGAGACCGGGCGTGCTTCCACTGGTCGAGATCTCCGGTGAGAGAAAAGCTGCCGGCCCCGGCAGGCTCCGCGATCTCTCCTGAAACTTCCAGGCGGAGTTCATCTCGAAGGAGCGCGCTGCGCAAGTGAAAACGGAAGTTTTGGATTCGCGCCTCGGACGGTGTGGGCAGAGCAGGATCTCGATATCGCACCTCTCCCTCTTCCAAGAGGATCCAGTTTTTCCAGAGAACAGGGCCGAGGCTGCGGGCCAGAGGATGGGACTCCATTTCAGCGGGGAGCTTTTTCCGGATCGAGCCTTGTGCGTAAAGCCCCTCGAAGTTAAAGTGGCCGCTCTCGTCCCGCGAGAGGAAAATCTTGGGGCGGTATGCGTAGACCCTGAGGATTCGCACCTCGCCGTGGACAAGGGCTCTGAAGTCCAGCCCCACGAAAAACCGTTCAGCCGAAAAGAAAGGCTCGCCCTGCCCTTCCCGATCGAAGACGGAGAAGCCGTCGATCCCGAACCCCAGACCCTTGCGGAGGGAGAGATGAATTTTCCCGACAGTCACCCGCTTCTGGAGGGATTCCTCGATGGCTCGAACGACCCATACGTCCAGCCGGGAAAGGACAAATCCTGCGGCCACGGCCAGGATCGCCACAAAGGAAAGCGCGAGAACGAGCAGAAAAAGGATCGTCTTCTTTCGCATCGAGAAGTTCCGCACGGCCCTTCAGGTTTTCCTCAGCCGCCGCCCGGAGGACCGCCGAACACCTTGAGCAGGAAGAGGGTTATGCGGGTCATGTCGTCCGTAAGGATCAGAAGGCCGAGGCCGATGAGCAAGAGTCCGCTGAATACTTCCACCGCGCGGAAATGCCGCTTGAGGGTCTGGGAGAAGCGGACGAACCGCTCGATCCCGATCGCTGCCAGGAGAAAGGGGATGCCGAGTCCCGCCGAGTACACCGTCAGCAGCCAAATTCCCTGGCCAACGGTTTCCCGGGTGCCGGCATAAAACAGAACCGCTGCCAAGATGGGCCCGATGCATGGGGTCCAACCCAGGGCAAAGGCAACGCCGACTCCGAAGGACCCGAGCAATCCGATCGGCTTTTCCTTTTGGTGATATCGCTTCTCCCGGTCCAGAAAGGAAATCCGGAAGAGGCCGAGCATGTGGAGCCCAAAAAACACGATGAGAAGGCCTGCCGCCTTTTTCAGGAGCGACATCTGGGAGATGAGGACCTTGCCCACCGTCGTGGCCGAGGCGCCCAAGAGAACGAACACGCAAGAGAATCCGAGGACGAAGAACAAGGCGTTCAGGAAGACCCGGCTCGCCTGCCTCTGGCCGCTGCTATCCTGGCGCATCTCCAGGACTGACACGCCGGAGATGAAGCTGAGATAGGCTGGAATAAGAGGCAGGATGCAGGGCGACGCGAAAGAAAGAAGCCCTGCGGTGAAGGAAGCGACAGTGGAAATGTTGTCCATAAATCTTCTCCCGCCCGAGTCCTGAATAAACGGGGCAGAGCGCGCGGCTTTTCGTCCTTGCTAAAAAAATCTACCATAGTCCGTTCCGGCTGATCAATTCCGGGCGGAGCGCGGAGAGCACTGGGCATCTTCAGAACATTGACATCGGCCGGGCAATCCAATAAGGGAAAGTCTCCTTTGCTGTTGGTTGGGGAACGAACTGATGGCGGCGCGATTCTCCAGGGCTGTGTTCCTTCTGGTTCCGGTTCTGCTGTATGGATGCTCCGCGTTCACATCTTATCGGGACCGGATCGAGGCCCCCCTCGAGAAATTCGAGTCCGGAGACTTCGAGGGGGCCTACGAGGACCTCGAGAAGCGGGCCCGCAAGGGAACAGCCAGGCTTGCCTATCTCTTGGAAGCCGCCACGGTTCTCCATGTCGAGGGCGACCTCAAGGAGAGCAACCGGGTCTTCTCCGCTTCCGAGGACCTCATTCGATCTTACGAGGAGCGGGCCGTGATCAGTGTAACGGACACGGCAGCCAAGGGCGCAAGCCTGGTCTTGAACGAGAAGACCATCCCTTACGAGGGCGAGCCTTTCGAGAAAGTGCTGGTCCATTCCTACAAGGCCCTGAACTACCTGTTCCTCGGCCAGACCGAGGCCGCCCGGGTCGAAATACGAAGGAGCTTCGCCAGGCAGCAAGAGAACCGGCGCAGGCACGAACGGGAGATCGCGGCCCTTGAGGAGGAAGCCAGAGAGCGCCAGATTCAGACCGCCGGGCTCCTTCGGGAGGCCCACGCCCAATACGACGAGTCGCGGATCGGGTCCGGCCCGGTCCTCAACCCGTACGAGGATCCCTTTGCGTATTATCTTTCGGCCTTGGTCTATGAATTCAACGGCGAATACAACGATGCCTACATCGACCTGAAGAGGGCTCAGGAACTCAGACCAGGCGTTCCCTGCGTCGAAAACGATTTGCTGCGGATGGCCAAGTTGGCCGGTCTGAACGATGCCTATCGGGAGTGGTCGGAGCGGCTCGGCCGTCCGGCCCGCTTTTCGAATCCGCAGGCCGAGGGCGAAATCCTCGTATTCCTCCAGGCTGGGATGGGGCCCCGCAAGGAAGAGGTCCGGCTGGTTCTGCCGGTTCCGGAGGCTGGCCTCGTGTCCCTGGCCCTGCCCCGGTACGCACGGGTCCAGAGCCGCTTCGGCAAGGCCGCTCTCTACGACTCTGACGGCCGCCTGCTCGGGGAGACTGCGGTGCTCACCGACATAGAGACCTTGGCGATCCGCAATCTCGAAGACCGCATGCCGATTCTCGTGCTCAAACAGGTTCTCAGGGCCGCCGCAAAAGGTTTTCTGGCCGCGACGGCCGCGGATGAGGGTGGCGCGGCTGCGGCTCTTGCCGTGAACTTGTTCAACCTCGTAACCGAGCAGGCGGATCTGAGGTGCTGGACCACCCTGCCCCGGGACTTTCAGGTTGCACGGATTCCCGTGTCCAGAGGCAGCCGCAGGCTTACCTTTGCTTTTCTCGATGGCTCTGGAAGGCGCCTGGTCGAACGGTCCCTGCAAGCGGACATGGCCCCTGGCAGCCGCGTGTACCTGAATGTCAGGACCGGCAGCCGGTCGGTGGTCGCCTTTCACGTTTATGGGGTGGGGGTACGGGCCGAGGGCGGGGGGACACCGTGAAGACGGGGCCTCTCTTGGAGGACCTTCGGAACTGGCTTCCGGCCCACGACAGCGGTAGAATACTCGACTGGGTCGACGCGGTCCGGAATTGCTTTGAGCTGGGAGATGGAGAGGTTGACAGCTTTTTCGGGTCTCTTGGTTGGGCCTGCGCCCGATGGAGGAAACGTCCCATGAACAAGAAGCATAGGAGCCTCGGCTGGGGCTGGCGGATTCTGTCGGTTGGCCTGGTCCTTTGTTCCGCCGCTTGTGCGAAGAGCACGGTATCCAACGTGGCAGTGGGGCAGATCGAAGAGGGGGCGCAAGGCGAGGTCCTCAAGCGGGAAATCGTGATCAAGGACAAGAACCTGGCCAAGGAAATCCAGGTCTTGGATGTGAAGGCCCGATATCAGGGCGAATTTCTGGAAGGACAGGCCGTGCTGACAAACCTCGAGGCATCCACGGTTCCCTTTGAATACAAGTTCGAATGGTTCGATGCCGAGGGATTTCCGATCGAAACCCCGGTGGTGCACTGGGCTCCGGATCTCCTGTACGGGAAAGAAACGAAATGGGTCAAGGCCCTCTGCCCCGTACCGAACGCCAAAGGTTTTAAGGTGTTGATCCGTAGGCCCAACCCCGTAGAGGAGTAAGGAGGAGGCACGATGAAGGCTGAAAGCCCATTGCTCTTGTTCTTTGCGGTATGCCTTGCAGCGGTGGAGGTGGGTTGCGGCACGACTGTCGAGTACGGTGACGCCAAGGCAGTGGAAACTGTGACCGTGGACTTCGGCTCCACGGACCTTCAGATGATCGCGGAAAAGATGGTCCGGTCCATGCTGGCGGCGCCGGTCATCGCGGAAGCGAACCGGCCGGTTCTGCAGGTCAGCGCCGTCCGGAACCAGACGGGCGAGCACATCGACACGAAGGCGATCACCGACAAGATTCGAACGACCCTGATCCAGTCCGGGAGGGTGCAGTTTACGGCCAGCGACGCCCGCCAAGAAATGGTTGACGAACTTCAGTACCAGAGGGATTCCGGATACGTAGATCCTTCCACGAGGACCCCGATGGGTAGGCATGTGGGCGCCTCCTATTTGTTGACCGGTGACATTGCGTCGATCCGCAAGTCCAAGGACGACACGAAAGACGTGTATTACAAGATCACCTTGAACCTTGTGGATCTGGAGACCGGGCTGATCGCCTGGACAGACGAGAAAGAGATCCGAAAGCGGGAGGAATGATCCTGTCTGCGCGAGGCCGAGGAAACCGCAGGGAAGCTCTGCCAGTGCGACTCTTCGCTCGGGGGGCCTGCCTTGTCCTCTTGGTCTTGTTGGCCGGTTGTGCGGGAAAGGTGGAGTACGGAGATGCGGGCGCCGTGGAGACGGTGACCGTGGACTTTGGCTCCACGGATCTGCAATTGATCGCCGAGAAAATGGTGGGCTCCCTGTTGGCGTCTCCGACCTTGCAGGGGGGGGAACCGCCCGTCCTCCAGATGAGCCGGTTCCGGAACAAGACCGACGAGCATATCGACACCAAGGCGATCACGGACAAGATCCGGACCGCCCTGGTTCAGTCCGGCAAGGTTCGATTCACGGCCGCCGAGGTTCGAGACGAGATCGTGGACGAACTCGAATACCAGCAGAAGAGCGGATATGTAAGCGAAGAAACCCGGAAGCGGATCGGGGACATGATCGGGGCCGACTATCTTCTGACCGGCGAGATGACCTCCATTCGGAAGCGATCGGGCCGGAAGACGGACCTGTATTTCCTGGTGACCTTGAACCTGGTGGATCTCCGGACCGCGCTCATCGCATGGTCTGAGCAGAAGGAGATCCGCAAGGAGGCCACCCGGCCGCTGTTGGGCTGGTGAGGGGGCCTTACTGGCCGAGCAGCCCCGCGAGAAGGGAAAAAGGCAACAGGACCGTGTCCAAGGGGATCGTCAGGACGAACAAGGGAATCTTGCCCGCGGGCGGCAGGGTCGAGTCGCGCAGGGCTCTCGAGACGGCAAAGATGTAGTCCGTGTTATAGGACCAGCCGGGCTCCTGGCCGACCTCCCCCAGAGCAGGGCCTTCTGTGGGCACGGTTCGGACGCGGCTCTGCTCCGGCGTCCCTTCTTCCTGTGGCTCGGCCGCGAAGGACGGCAGGCAGACGGACCCAAGCAGGAACACCAGGACGAGAGCGGTCCCGAAACGCCGGGCGCAAGCCAAGTTGCGCATGAATGCAAGGCTCATGTTTTCTCCCTCCTTGGACTTTGCGGTCTCTGCTGAAGTCCTTTTCCACGCTATCACACGTCCCAGCGCCGCGCAATGGGCCAGGAATCCAGGCCCAGGCGTGCGTCAAGAAAGGGCGCCAAGCGTTAGGACGGACGCGACGAAGTTTATCTGTCGTGGCTGAACCATGATCACCGTTGGCACAATTCGACAAAAAAAGGGCTGCGGCATCATCTGGCGAATTCTGGCCATTTGGTAGTCCTTCGCAAAACACGTAACACGTACGCATACAACACAAGACCTACAGCGGACCAGAAGAGCTGTCCCACGCGGAGGGCGATTCCATAAGAAAGCCCCAGCGCAGCAGGGTACCCGGCAAGTTTGAGGGCAACGATGCTGGTTCCCTCTAGGACGCCAATATTTGAAGGGAGGGCAAAGGTGATAAGCTCAAACCACGTTGCCAAAAAGCAAACGGCGGCACTCGTGGCAAACGAGGGATTCTCTGTTACGCCTAAGAAGAAAAACCAGGTTGTAGCAATTCCGCAGGCCAAGCCCAGGAAATTCCAGAAGACGGATAGGGGGAAATCTCGAGGACGATCCGCGTAGTACCGCTTCAGACGGTCGTCGATCTGTGTCACATGATGAGAAACGTTCTTGAGAAATCGTCCGCTACGCCTGTGTTCCAGAAACCTCCTCATGATGGAACCGAGCGTGCCGCGTTTCTGAACGATCACAAAGCAAAAAAGGGATGCGCCGAGAAGAAAACTTCCGCTTATCGCACCGACCCACACGCCAAAAGAGAGGTTCATCTCGAGCACAATGATGACCGTCCCCATCAAAGCAAACAGAAGCTGAGCGAGCGTATGGGACAACTTGCCAATCAGAGCACTCGCAGCACCATCTGCTCCGGGGTGTATACGGGAAAGCAATGTTCCCATAATCACGTCCCCTCCCACCGTGGCGCTCGGGGTGAGATGATTGATTGAGAACCCGACCATCCGGATAGAGTAAACCAAATGGAAAGGCGTAGATCGGCATAAACCTGTGAGGCACCGTCTCCAGCCGAGTGCATGAAAGAGCTTTCCCAAACCATTCATGAAAATCATGGCGAAAAGCCAAGCTCCCAAGGCGCGAAAATGTTCGTAGAGAGCCACAGGCCCCGTCTTCCATATGAGGATGGCCAGGAAAAACCCTCCGAGGATGATGGTGATGCGATGCACTCGTCTCATGTCTTTGTTGACAGAGCTCTATTGTTTTCGAAAGAAATCGAATTGAGAAACGTTTCTTACGCAGCCCAAGGTGCAGCCACGGCTACACGGCTTCGACACATGGAAGTTAGCCTCGAGTATGTCCATCGTGAGATCGTCCACGGGACATGACCAAAGTTGCCGAGATTGAGCGCAGAAGTGGGCATTGGAAAACTCATCGATGTATAAGTATCGGCTCCCTGCACGACATTTCCAGGGCTTGTCGATTTCCACCCCAACCTGATAGACGTTCTTGTCGTACAGGAAAGGCTTGGCTTTTTTTGCCTCCTTCATCAGCATTCGAATTTCCCTCTTACCGATATTGTAGGGGTTGAGGACACGGCCTCTGCTGTCATGCAACCATTGAACGGTCGCCTCAAGGCCTAATGCCCGGGCGCTACCGATAATCTCGAGCGTTTGTTCATACGGAATACTGCCGAGGACCGCATTGATGTTGACGTCAAAGGCCGCGTGTTCTGAGAGAAGGCGCAACTTCTCCATGGTGGTCCTGAGAACCTTCCGAGTCACTTCGCTCGGTTCAACACCGTCGAGGCTGATTTGAAGCCGATTGAGTCCAGCATCATTGAACTTCTCTATGAGTTCTTTCGTGAGAGTGTACCCGTTCGTGATGATGGATACATGACGGATGCGCTGGGATGCGTATCGTATCAATTCAACTAGGTCGGGGTGGAGCGTGGGCTCGCCTCCAGTCAGAGCCAGTCCAAACGTTTTGAGAGCCTGGAGCTTCGTTATGGTTGCCCTAAGACGCTCTGTCGGAACAGGAGGGGAGTTCTGGTCGGATTCTGTGCAGTAGGCGCAGTTCAGGTTGCATCTGCGTGTGACGACTATCTGGACGAGGAGTGGTGCATAGGGATGCCGTATGAAGTGGCTGAAAAATGTCGAAAGATAATGAGTCCATGTATTGGCTAACGGCTTTTTCCTACGCATACGATATGTCTCCCAGTCAAGGGTAAAGAAGATGGGGATCGGCAGGGAAAGACATAAGCATACGTATGGTGAAGAGCGCGCAAAACGAGAGCTTTGACGAAACATTCGCCAGTCGTCATGTGAACAGGGGCGACGCAGCGTCTGAGATTGTGCGATTTGTCATAGCGGAGCCACGTGGGCCTCCAGCGGAAACCGCCTGCGGACGCGCGAAAGGCTGGAGTGATCGGGGGCTTCCTCCAGAATCCTGTATCGCAAAAGCCCTTCCAGACTTTTCGAATCCGCAGCCTTCCAGGCAATCCCCCGCTCGGAGCTAATGCCTTCAAAATTGGAGTTGCCCCGGTTACGTGGACAGGTTAAGGCTTTGGATTTCCCGTGCTTCCTGGAACCACCTTTCGTAGAGAGCCGGGGAGAGATATGGGATGCTGGAATGCCGCCTACGGAAATTGTACCAGCCTTCGAAGGAATTGAACAGAGCCATGCGGGCCTCGGCCTGAGAATCAAGAATTCACAATAATCCTCTCCACGTGGGACCATGCAGCGGGCCCGAATCAACTCCAAACGCTCGTAACCTATTGAATGGGCTACATCCTGATTTTCGCAATCCAAAGAAACTGCAGAAGATGGGTTTGAAGTGGCCGTGATCCACGTGGGCCAGGACCCAGACAGGGCGCTGCGCCTCGTTCTTTCAGATTTTTTGTTCTTTTTCCCTATCCGAGAGCCACCAGTCCGTGGAGTCCGTCTCCATGGCCAGCCTGGCGATGCGACGGGCCTGTTCCGTTACGAGCCGCTGAAAGGCGTACTCCAGCCAGGGGCCTGTCCTGGCGTTCCCGATGTCCGCTTGCTCCTTTACGTGGAGCAGCAGGTCGAGCTGATCTGCATCGTTGGCCAGGCAGGCTTCTGGCGTCTGTCTGGCGGAGAATTCGCGCACGAGCGAGGCGATCTCCTCCCCAAAGGGTAGCCGAAGGGACAGTTCCTCGAGAACTTTCTCTTCTCCGGCCGAGCCGTATTTCTTGTTCACGTAATTCAGGTCGCCGGTGCGAGCCTCCGGAAAATCGTGAAAGAGGCACATCTTGAGAAGGCGGTCCGTATCGATCCCCTCGGAAAGATGGGCCAGCGCGTAGGCAATGAAGAGAACTCGGCAGGTGTGGTCTGCGACGGATTCGCTTCCTGTGCCCAAATAAGCGTAACCGCTGCGGGCGAGCTTCTTCAGGAAGCCCGCCTCGTACAAGAAGTCCACGATCGCCTTCATGGTTTCCGTCTCCCTTTTCCCAAGGGGTTGGCCGAGAATCAGATTCTTATACCAGGATCCGAGCCGTTTCTGAAGGTCCCGGGCCTGCTGCAAAGGGCAGGGCCACGTCAATCTGGAGGGTAAGGGGGTGAATTTTTGCGCTTCTGCATTTTTTCCTGGACTTTTCCCTCCCCTTGTCCTATTCTGGCCCCATGCTCGATCGTTGCCTTACCGACAA
>Ga0073932_1000814_pt1 | contig 70260 bp, 53 predicted proteins | sample DewCreD2012metaG_FD_76967 | JGI IMG/M metagenome (GOLD analysis project Ga0073932, IMG submission 76967) | Hot spring sediment bacterial and archeal communities from British Columbia, Canada, to study Microbial Dark Matter (Phase II) - Dewar... ...
CGTCCCGCAGGGTCGCCGATCCGGCCGCCGCGGGGCGATCGAAACGGACCATGTTGCGACCCGCCCTCGTCCCGCTGGTGCTCTCGTTCGCGGCCGCCTGCGGCCGGGCCGGCCCGGTTGCGGCGGGGGACGCGACGCCGGATCGCCACGATGGTTCGAGGCGGCCGGAGGAGGCCGGCGACGGCGCCCGGGATCCGGCGGACGTTCCGCAACATCGCGACGGCGGGTTTCGGCCGCCCGAGGAGACCGGCACGGACGCCCGAGAACCGGTGGACCCGCCGGCGAAACCGGCGGCGACCGCGGCGAGGAAGAAGCTCCGCAAGGACGTCTGGGTGATCGGCTACTACGCGACGTACCTGTTCCGCCGCTACCGTCCCGCCGAGGTGCGGTACGGTGCGCTGACGCACCTGGCGGTGACGAGGGTGTATCCGGGAGCGGACGGCGCGCTGGTTGTCGATTTCGGCCGGGACGGCGAGGCGGGGGAGGCGCTGGCCGGCGAGCTGGTGCGGCGGGCGCACGAGGCGGGGACGCGCGCGCTGCTCGTGGTGGGAGGCGGGGGATCGCGGGAGGGGTTGGCGCGCGCGGCGGCGGACGAGGCGCGCCCGGCCTTCGTCGGGCGACTGGTGGAGTTCGCCCGCGCACGCGGCTTCGACGGCCTGGACCTCGACTGGGAGCCGTTCCGCGAGGGCGACGGGGAAGCGCTCGCGGCGCTGGCGACCGACCTGCGGACCGCGTGGCCCGCGGCGGACCTGACGGCGGCGGCACCGCACCTGGCGGCGGGTCGGACGACGGCGGACGAGGGGTGGGCGCGGGCCGCCGGGCCGCTCGACCGGGTGAACCTGATGACCTACGGGATGGCGGCGACGGAGCACGGCGGGCGGAGTTGGCATTCGGCGGCGCTCCACGGCGCGGCCGACGAGGGGTACGTGTCGATCGATCACTCGGTCCGCGGATACCTGGCGGCGGGGGTTCCGGCGGGGCGGCTCGGGATCGGCATCGGCTTCTTCGGGGTCTGCTACACGCCGCCGGTCGATGGGCCGCGGCAGGAACTGCGCCGGGCGACGGTGGCCGCGGCGGACTGTTCGATGAGCTATGCCGACATCCGGCGGCGCTACTTCGACCCGGCGGCGCGGCGCTGGGACGCGGAGGCGCGCGTGCCGTACCTGGCGCTGCCGGTCCCGCGGGGACCGCACGGCTGCGGCTTCGTGTCGTACGAGGACGCGGCATCGATCGCCGAGCGGGCGGCGTACGTGGCGGAAGTGGGACTGGGCGGCGCGATCGTCTGGGCGGTCAATGAAGGCTACATGCGCTGGGCGCCGGAGAATGAGCGCGATCCGTTGATGGAGGCGCTGGAGAGGCGCTTCCTGGGGCGGTGAGGGCGGGCGGGCGACGCGCGGTCTCGACCGCCGGGGAAGGACCGGAGGTCGGCCCGGGTCGCTACCTGCTCTTGAGGACGCCGAGCAGGGTGAGGAGCGCGGCGGCGAGGCCGATCCCGATCGTCAGCTTGGCGCCGGTGTCGAAGATCAGCCAGGCGAGGAGGCCGCCGAGGACGCCGGCGGCCAGGGGCAGGACGCAGCCGGCGAAGGTCAGCGCTCCGCCGACGATCAGGACGGCGGGGTCGAGTCGTCGGCGGGGGAGGATCGCCCCGCGGGGCGGGGCGGTGCCGCCCTGGTAGGCCTGCCCGGCGGCCTCCTGGCGGCAGAGGGCGCAACCGGCCGAGTCGAGGGGGAAGTCGTGTCTGGGACAGCGGTCGGCCTCGGGGCGGGGAGACGGGTCAGCCATCGCCGCCGGCCTTGTCGGGCAGTTCCTTCTTCGCCTCGCCTGCTGCGACCTGCGGCGGCGACTTCTCCTCCTCCTGCGCGTCCTTGATACCGGACTTGAAGCTCTGGATGCTCTTGCCGATCCCCTTGGCCAGCTTGGGGAGCTGGGACGGGCCGAAGATCAGCAGCACGACGACGAGCAGCACGATCAGTTCCCAGTGACCGAACATGGTTCCGTTCCTCTCCGGCCGCGGCCGCGCGGGTTCCGGCTGCCGACCGGGCGAAAGCCTACCTCTTCCGGCCGCGGCAGATCAACGCCCGGGACGTTCCCCGGATTCCGCGCGTTCGGCGCGCCCCGTGGAACTCGGGACGGGGGCGTGCGATACTGGCCCGCCCGGAAGGGAGGATGGCGATGGAGGTGGTCCGAACGTTGCTGCGATCACTGCCGGCGGCGGTCCTGGCGGCGGCGTGCGGTCCGGGGGCGGCGACGGAGGCGGCCGAGCCCGGGGGGGACGAGCCGGCGGCGGAGACCGTGGCGGCGGAGGACCTCGCGTTCGTGCTCACCGTCCCGAACCCGGCCCGGTCGCTCGAACGGTTCGCGGGCCTGTACGGACGGCTGCTGGAGCGGCTGGCGCAGGCGGGGGTGGACTTGCCGGCGCCGCCGGCCCAGGCGTTGCGCGAGGCGGGACGCTCGCTGCTGCGCGAGATCGTCTTCCGCCGCCTCCTGCAACTGCCCGGGGAGGTCGCGGTCGACCTGGAGGCGCCGCTGGCGGTGGGTGCCATCGTGCGGCGCGGGGCGGATCCGGCGCTCGCCGCGGGGGTCGGCGTGATCCCGGCGGGAGCGGGCGAACGTCCGCCGCGATCGGGAAACCCCGACGTGACGCTCGAGCCGGCCGGCGAGGGCCGCCTGGCGCTGGGCTACCGGGGCGGTCCCGCCATCGACCTCGCGGCGCTGCCCGTGGCCGAGGCGGGGGCGGCGGACGACCTGGTGTTCCGGGCATGGGGCACGCCGGCAGCCGAGCGGTTGCGCCGGGCCCTGTTCGGCTGGGCGGGCCTGCGGCGCGAACGGGGAGAGTGGACGGAACTGGACGAGCTGTCGGCGACGGCGGCATCGATCGGGCTCGACCTGTTCTCCGGAGTCCGGGAGTTGCGGGTCGGGCTGCGAATCGGCGAGGGCGCGGAGCCGGCGGCGTCGCTGCGGGTCGAGGTGACGGCGGAACCGGGGTCCGCGCTGGCGGCGGCCCTGCCGCCCGAGGACGCGCCGGCGGGCGAGTTCCCGTTCGTGGACGACGTCGGTCCCGCTCCCGCGGAACTGTTCGCGGCGCGCCCGGGACCGGGCACGGCGGCGGCCCGGAACGGGTTGGCCGAGGTGGTCGAACGGTTGTTCGCGATGTTCGAGCGGACGGCGCTGCCCGAACTCACGGTCCACGTCGCCGCGTTGGGTCGCGCGGCCGGCGACCTGATCCGTCTGCTCGACGGCCGCTATCTCGACGTCTCCTGGCCGGACGACGCCGGGGAGGGACCGGCGGCAGACGCGGGCCCGTTCCTCGGCCTCGCGCTCGGCCTGCTGCCGCGCCGCACGGTGATTCTCGGCGTGGCTTCGGACGAGGCGGCGCGCGAGGCGGTGCGGCGGGCCTGCGCCGCGCTGGAGGAGCTGGGGCCGTACCTGATGGATTTCTTCGGCGGACCGCTGGACATCGGTTGCCAGCACGAGGCGGAGCGGTTGGGCGAGATCCCGGTCGATGTCGTGGTGGTGCGCGACCGGCTGGAGCCGTGGGAGGTCGAGGCGGGGATCCGGCCGTTCTCGGTCGATGTGCACTTCGCGGCGTCGGGTGGGCGGCTGGCGGCGGCGACGGGGTCGGACTGGCGGACGCGGTTGGCGGCGGCGTTGGGGTCGGCGGCGCCGGCGGGCGGGCGGCTGGCGGACGACGCGGCTTGGCGGGAGTTGCGCGACGCGGCGCCGGACTGGGCGACGATGCTGAACCGGCAAGACATGGCGCCGCTGCTGTTCCCGGAACTCGCGCGGAGCTGTCCGGAAGCTCCGGGGCCGGCGGCGGCGCTGCCGGTGGTGCTGCGCGGCGGGGTGCACGAGGGGGTCGGGCGCTGGGAGGCGGAGACGGCGGCGTCGATCGTCGACGACTTGGCGCGGGCGCTGGCGGCGGGCGCGCACTGCGGGGTACTGCGGTGAATCTGGGGCCGTTGGAACTGCTGGTGCTGGTGGCGGTGCTGCTGCTGGTGGTCGGCCCGACGGTTCTTCCGCGCATCACGCGCAACCTCGGCAAGAGCGTCGGTTCGTTCCAGCGCGGGTTGCGGGAGGGGAAGCAGGTGGAGGAGGAGATCCGCGGGACGCTCGAGCGGGAGGAACCGCCGGAGGGAGAGGATCCGGACGGCAGGGTGCCGCGGCTGCCGCGGGGGGACGGGAGGAAGGGCGGTTCGCCCGAGCCGGGGGGGTGACGGGGGAGGAGGCGGGATGCTGCGACCGTTGCACGACCCGGCCACGGGTCCGTTGCGCCTGATCGGTCTGATGTCCGGTTCGGGGTCCAACCTGCGGCGGATCCTCGAGCGGCAGCGGGCGTTGGCCGCCGCGCGGGGGCGTTCGCCGTTCGAAGTCGCGGCGATCTTCAGCGACCGCTGGGACAGCCGGGCGACGGAACTGGGGCGGGACTTCGACCTGCCGGTGGTGACGCGGGATATCACGGCGTTCTACGCGGCGCGGGGCCGGCCGCGGCGGGACCTGGCGCTGCGCGCGGAGTTCGACGCGGCGACGGTGGCGGCGCTGCGCCCGTTCGGCGCGACCGCGGCGGCGTACGCCGGCTACATGAGCGTGGCGACGGCGCCGCTGATCGAGGCGTTCCTCGGGATCAACGTGCATCCGGCCGACCTGTCGCTGGAACGCGACGGGCGGCGGCGCTACACCGGAGACCATGCGGTGCGCGACGCGATCCTCGCGGGCGAGCGGGAGCTGCGGTCGACAACGCACATCGTCGAGGCGGTGGTCGACGGAGGCCGGCTGCTGGCCGTGTCGGGACCGGTGCCGGTGGAGCGGCCGGCGGGTTTCGACGCCGGGGACCGGGAGGCGGTGCGGCGGTTGGCGACGGAGCACCAGGAGCGGTTGAAGCGGGAGGGGGACTGGGTGGTGTTTCCGCGGACGCTGGAGTGGCTGGCGGAGGGCCGGTTCGCGGCGGACGAGTCGGGGGCGTTGCATTTCGACGGCTGGCCGATTCCGCGCGGGGTGCGGATCGAGGACGGCCGCGGGGTGGAGCGGAGCGGCGGTTGACGGCGTCGCTGCCGCCGCCTCCGGGCGCCGACCCCGCGCCCGGACCGCTGGAGGCGGGAATCGCGGACGCGCCGCCCGGCTGGCGCCGGACGTTCGCCTCGCTGCGGCACCACAACTACCGGCTGTGGTTCGGCGGACAACTGCTCTCGCTGTTCGGCTCGTGGATGCAATCCACGGCGCTCGGGTATCTGGTGTTCGAACTGACGAGGTCGTCGTCGTACCTGGGATACGTCGCCTTCGCCTCGGGGGTGCCGTCGTGGCTGTTCATGTTGTGGGCGGGGACGCTGGCGGACCGGCGGGACCGCCGCCGGCTGCTGCTGGCGACGCAGCTGGCGATGCTCGGGCTGTCGGCGGTGCTGGCGGCGCTGACCTTCGCGGGGTGGATCCGCCCGTGGCACCTGCTGGCGTTCGGTTTCGGCCTGGGCACGGCCAATGCGTTCGACGCGCCGGCGCGGCAGGCGATCGTGCCGGACCTGGTGGGCCGGCACGACGTGACGAACGCGGTGGCGTTGAACTCGCTGATGTTCAACTCGGCCACCACGCTGGGGCCGGCGGTCGGCGGGGCGGTCTACGCGGCGATCGGACCGGCATGGTGTTTCTCGATCAACACGGTGTCGTTCCTGGCGGTGGTGGGGGCGCTGCTGCGGATGCGGCCGGCGCCGGCGCCGCCGGCGGCCGAGGCGGAGTCGGCGGGGCGGGCGTTGCGCGAGGGGATGCGCTACGTGGTGCGCCGGCGCACGCTGCTGGTGCTGATCCTGTTCGTGCTGGTCGTGACGGTGTTCGGCTTCTCGTTCGTGAACCTGTTGCCGGCCTGGGCGGTGCGGGTGCTGCACGGCGATGCGACGACGAACGGCTGGTTGCAGTCGTCGCGCGGTCTGGGCGCGCTGGTCGCCGCGCTCGCCGTCGCCTCGCTCGGCCGGTTCCGCTTCCGCGGGCGGCTGTGGACGGCCGGCGCGCTGGCGCTGCCGCTGGCGCTGTTCGCCTTCGCCGCCACGCGCACGGTGCTCGCCTCGTGCGCCGCCCTGTGCGCCTACGGCGCGGCGCTGGTGCTGGTGTTCAGCCTGGGCAACGCCCTGTTGCAGACGCTGGCGGACGACGCGTTTCGCGGGCGCGTGATGGGCATCTACTCGTTCGCGTTCTTCGGCTTCCTGCCGCTGGGCGCGCTGGCGGCGGGGGCCGCGGCCGACGCGTTCGGCGAAGCGCCCACGATCGCGGCCGGCGCGGGGGTGGTGCTGCTGGCGGCGGCGGGGATCGTCGCGGGGTACCCGGCGCTGCGGCGCACCGAGTGACGGGGCGCTTCCCCCGCAGCGCGCGCCTGCTATGATTCGGGATCGATGAGGTGGGACTTCCGTCGCGCCGGCGCGCCGCACGGGGTCGCCCTGGCGCTCGTGCTGGGCGGCGCGACCGCCTGCGGGCTCCAGACGGCGGGGCTGGGCTCCGGCGACGCGGAGGACCGGACGCCGCGCGACGACACCGCAGGGGACACGGCGCCGGACGGCGCCGACGTCCTGATCTGTCCGCCCGCCCGGGCCTGGTGTTCGACGGGCGCCCTGCTGCTGTGCAGCGAGGACGGTCTGGCGTACTCGACCACCTTCTGCCCGCTCGGTTGTTCCGAGGACCCGCGGGCGCACTGCCGGACGCTCGTGCCGAGCAATCTGCCGGACGACGAGCTGCTGTGCGCCGGGTCGGAGAACCTGGCCGTGCGCCCGGAGACGCGGGTGGTGACGTTCGCGACGGAGACGGGGGCGATCGAGGAGTGGACCGAGGCGTTGGCGCCGGTGCGGCGGCAGCGTCCGGAAGGGGAAGGCGACCTCGCGGGGATCCACTTCGCGCGCGTTCCGCAGCCCGACGGCGCCCCGACGCTCGGGGTGTTCTCCTTCGCGTCGATCGCGGTGCCGGCGGGCGTGACGCTCGTCGGCGTCGGTTCCGGCGCGCTGGTGCTGCTCGCCTGCGGCGACGCGACGATCGACGGAACGGTGTTCGTCGGCGCGGCGGAGGTCCGGGATCGGTCGGGGGTGACGCGCCGCCTGCCGGGCCCCGGAGGAGCGGACCGGGGGGCCGGACCGGGGGCGGGCGGAGACGGCCGGTGGGGTCCCGACTACGGGCGGACCGGCGGAGGCGGCGGCGGGGCGTTCGGCGGGGCGGGCGGAGGCGGCGGGAACGGGGGATACAGCGGAGCGGGGCTGGCCGGAGCGGCGGGACGTCCGTACGGCGCGCCGGAACTGGTCCCGCTGTGGGGCGGCAGCGGCGGCGGCACGGGCTACTGTCTCGGCATGCCCGGCGGTCTCGGCGGCGCGGGGGGCGGGGCGTTGCAGATCACGGCGCGGGGCACGCTGCGCGTCCGCGGGCGGATCGATGCGGGCGGCCTGGGCGGGGCGGGCGGCTGCGACGACGAGGGATCGGGCGGCGGGGGCGGCAGCGGCGGCGGCATCCTGCTCGAGGCCGACCGGCTGGTGGTCGAGGCCGGCGCGGTGATCGCGGCCAACGGCGGCGGGGGCGGCAGCGGGATCGGCTACGGCGCCTACGGCTACCACTCCAACCCCGGCCAGCGCGGGGAGGCGCGGCTGACCTCGGCGGCCGGCGGGACCGATCCCGGGACGTACGGTTGCGCGGGCGGCAACGGCAGCAGCGCCGCCGGACCGACGGGCGGTTCGGTGAGCTGTCTCGACCCGGCCGACGCCTACGGCGGCGGCGGGGGCGGCGGCGCCGGACGCATCCGGCTCAACGGGAACGCGCTGGAGATCGCGCGCAACACGCTGAGTCCCGCCGAAGGCGCGCCGGGCACATCGACGACGACCGGAGCGCCGCCGGCGCGCTGAGTTTCGGCGGCGGCCCAGGTTCGCGCCCGTTGCTTGACGGCCGCGTCGGGCCCCGGTACGAAGCGGGCGCTCGAGCGGTGGGGAGCGGAGGGGCGATGTTGCAGGTGATCCTGGCCGGACACACGCTGGACCGGGAGCTGGTGCGGGCGTTGCGGGCGGGCGAGCTGCCGGCGGAGGCGGAGCCGACGCCGGAGACGATCTCGGCGGCGTACGCGCGCATCAGCCGCGCGCCGGAGCCGGTGCCCGAGCTGCGGGCGCAGGCGCGGCGGGACGTGGCGGCGGCGCGCAGGTCGAACCGCACGATCGTCTTCCGCATGGGACACCACTCGGTCGCCGAGCACGTCCTGCTCAACTTCGACGTGCTGGGCGTCTCGCGCCTGGCGCTCGAGGCGCTCGAGGACGCCCGGCTCTGCTCGTACACCGAGAAATCGCAGCGCTACGTCACGTTCGGGGGCGAGCACGTGGTGCCGGAGGAGTTCGACGCGGCGGAGCGGGAGCGGTTCGAACGGGCGGTCGGGGAGCAGATGGCCTTCTACCGGAAGGCGTTCGAGCGGCTGCACGAGTGGCAGCGGCGCCGCCACCCGGAGCAGCTCCGGACGAAGCTCGGGCAGGAGACGGTGGAGGGGTGGGCGAAGGAGGACGCGCGCTACGCGCTGGGCCTGGCCACCGAGACGCAGCTCGGGTTCTCGGGCAATGCGCGCAACGTCGAGCACGTGATCCGGAAGCTGCGGCACCATCCGTTGGCCGAGGTGCGGGGGTTGTCGCGGGCGCTGTTCGACGCCGCGGCGGAGGTGGCCCCGTCGTTGATCATCCTGTCCGACCCCGAGCGGTTCCGCGAGGCGTTCGGGCGCGAGGTGTCCGACGCGTTCCTGCGGCGGGGCCGGGAGACGATCGAGCGGCTGGGGCGGGAAGCGATGGCGGGGGTCCCGGCCGCGGCGGGGACGCAGGAATGCCCGCGGGACGGCGACGTGACGCTGCTCGACGGCACGCCCGAGCCGGACGTGGCGGTGGCGGCCGCGCTGCTGCACGGCGCCTCGGGACGCCCGTGGAGCGACTGTCGCCAGCGGGCGCGGGCGTTGGGCGAGGCGGGACGCAGCGCGCTGGTGCGGGAGGCGCTGGCGGAGCTGTCGGAGTTCGACGCGGTGCCGCGGGAGTTCGAGCATGCCTGGTTCACGATGGAGGTCGTGTTGTCGGCCGCCTGCTACGGGCAGCTCAAGCGCCACCGGATGATGACCTTCACGCCACAGGCCTACGACCCGGGGCTGGGAATCACGGTGCCGGAGGCGGTGGCCGAGGTCGGCCTGGAGGGCGAACTGCGGGGGCTGGCCGACCGCGCGGCGGACGCATGGGCCGGCCTGGCGTCGCGTCATCCGCGGGCCGCGGACTACGTGCTGCTCAACGCCCACCGCCGCCGGGTGCTGGTGACCTTGAACCTGCGCGAGGTGTACCACGTCGCGCGACTGCGGATGGACCGCCACGCGCAGTGGGACATCCGCCGGGTGGCGGGCTCGATCGCGGCCCTGGCCCGCCGGGCGGCGCCGGCGGCGGCCGCCCTGGCCTGCGGCAAGGACGAGTACGCCGCCCGGCGCACGCCGGGGTGACGGAGGACCGGGCGATGTACGAGCTGCACGTCGTCGAGCGTTTCTCGGCGGCGCATCACCTGCGCGGCTACGGCGACCCGTGTGAACAGGTGCACGGGCACAACTGGAAGGTGACGGCGTTCGTCGAGTGCGAGCACCTGGACGCGCTGGGGTTGGGGATCGATTTCCGCGTCCTGCGCCGGCACCTGCGGGCCGTGCTGGCGGACCTCGACCACCGCGATCTGAACGAGACGTCGTGGTTCCGGGAGACCAATCCGAGCGCGGAGCATCTGGCGCGGCTCGTCTTCGAGCGGCTGGCGGAACGGCTGGCCGGCGGACCGGCCGCGGTGGTCCGCGTGCTGGTCCAGGAGGGCGACGACTCCGGCGCCGCGTACCGGCCGTAGCGGCTGCTCTTTCCCCGAGGCGTTGCTCCTTTCTCGGGCGTCGGGTAGCTTGATCGCGCGGGCGCGCGAGGCCGAAACGGCGGCGCGCCGGGGAGGCGAGCGATGCGTCGGTGGTCTGCCGCAGGGATGGTCGGCGTGCTCTTCGTACTGTTCGGCCGGGGATGCGACTGCGGGACGGGCGATTCGACCGGCCCGACCCCGTGCGCGACGGCCGCGGACTGTCCGGACGGGTGGCTGTGCATCGGCGGCTTCTGCCGGGCGCCCGACGGGGGGCCGCCGGACGGCGACGACGGAGGCGACGGCGATGCCGACGCCGAAGCCGACACCGACGGGGACGATGACGGAGTCGGCGACGTGACCTGTTCCGACGGCGGTGTGCCCTGCGGAACGAGTTGTTGTCCGGCAGGGGAAACGTGCGTGTGGGGGGTCTGCGTGGTGCCGGGGGTCTGCGACGGAGACGAGGACTGCGACGACGACTCGTACTGCCTGCTCGGCGCCTGCCTGCCCTACGGGGAGGGACCGCGGGGCGAATACAATCCGGACTGCACGCGGGTCGTGATCGCCGGTCTGTTCGCGCCGACGCTGCAGTGCTCCTGGGAGGGGCCGCCGGCCGGCGACGCCTACCCGGCGAACCGGCACCTGCTGTCGACGCCGATCGTGGTCGATTTCAACTTCGACCTCGACCCCTCGACGGTCCGGCCGTCGATCGTGTTCACCAGCGACGACGGCGTGGACGGGAGCAGCGAGCAGCCGACGGGGGTGATCCGGATCGTGGACGGGCGGACGTGCGCCCAGCAGGCGAGCCTCGACATGCAGCTCACGTCGCACTCGTCGCCTCCGGCCGTCGGCGACCTGGACCTCGACGGCCGGGCCGAGGTGGTGGCGTTCCAGGCGGGCGGAGGGCTCGTGGCGTTCCGCTACGACCCGTCGACGGCGGCATGGGATGTGTTGTGGCGCAGCCGCTCGGCGGACGGGACCCCGCACAACCCGACGGGCGGCGGGTGGGCCGGTCCCTCGATCCACGATCTGGACGACGACGGGATTCCCGAGGTGCTGCGCGGCGGATTGATCTATTCGAACGCGGGCGTGCTGCTCGGCGGATCGCTGGGAGTCGCTCCCGACGCCGGCTACCACGCATCGATCGGGGTGTTCCCGGTGGTGGCGGACGTCGACGCCGACGGGATTCCGGAACTGGTGACCGGGTCCGGGGTGTACCAGTACGACGCGGCGGCGCACGACTGGGTGCGCGAGGCGTATTCGGCGTCCGGGCTCGTGGGGGGTCACGCGGCGGTCGCCGACTTCGATCTCGACGGTCGTCCCGAGGTGGCGGTGGTGGCGGACGGGACGTGCCGGGTGCAGACGCTGGAGAGCGCGGTGGTGTTCGGGCCGGTGGCGCTGCCCGGAGGCGGGCACGGCGGACCGCCGACCGTGGCGGACTTCGACGGCGACCGGTTTCCGGAAGTGGCGGCGGCGGGAGCGAACGCCTACGCGGTGTTCGACCCGGACTGCGTGGCCGCGCCGTCGCGGGGCGGCGCCTGCGCGTCGGGGCGGACGGACGGGGTGTTGTGGAGCAGCCCGACGCAGGACCTGTCGTCGAACGTGACGGGTTCGTCGGTGTTCGACTTCGAGGGGGACGGGCCGGCGGAAGTGGTGTACGCGGACGAGTGTTTCGTGCGGGTCTATGCGGGGGCGACGGGCGAGGTGATCTTTAGCCAGAAGTCGTCCTCCTGCACCTGGTACGAGAACCCGGTGGTGGCGGACGTCGATGGCGATTTCAACGCCGAGATCGTGGTGGCGGCGAACACGAACTGCGGCGATCCGGCGGTAGGCCGCGACTGCCCGAGCCTCGAGCCGGGGAACATCGATCCGCTGTTCGCGGGATTGCACTGCGATGCGCCGACCGACTGCGTCTCCGGGGTATGCGACGCGGGTCTTTGCCGGTGCACGACGACCGCGGAGTGCTGCGTCGATGGTTGCGTCTCCACGGGGTACGTCTGCGCCGCGCCGCCGGCGGGCACGCCGGGCAGCGGCAACACCTGTCGCGCCTCGCGACCGACCGGCTTCGCCGGCCTGCGCGTCTACCGCGACGCCGCGGACACCTGGGTCTCCTCGCGCCCCGTCTGGAACCAGCACGCCTACCACGTGACGCACGTGCGGGACGACGGCACGATCCCGCGCACGAGCGACGTCCCGCCCAACTGGGCGACGCCGGGCCTGAACAACTTCCGCCAGAACGTCCAGGGGGATCCGACCTCGATCGGTTCGCCCGACCTGACGTCCGGACGCGGAGACTACGGGCACCTGTGCGATCCGGGCGACCGGACGATCGAGCTGACGGTCCTGGTCTGCAACCGCGGCACCGAACCGGTGGGGGACGGGATCCGCGTGACGTTCTACGACGGCCCACCGGACGCGGGCGGAACGGAGATCTGCTCGACCGCCACCGACCGGGCGCTGGCGCCGGGCGAGTGCGTCGCGGCGGGGTGCACCTGGGTCGGCGTTCCGGAGACGCCGACCGACGTCTACGTCGAGGCCGACCCGGCGGGGGAGGAGCGGGAGTGCGTGGAGGGCAACAACGGCACCACGATCCCCGGAGTGCGGTGCGAGGGGATCGGCTGAGCAAGGGGAAACCGAGCGGCGGGGGGAACGCGTGGCGCCGGGAGGGGGCAGCGATCCGTTGACTTGAACGGCACGGGGGTCTATGGGACCGGGCCATGTCGAGCGTTCTGCTCGCCGCGGCGCCGCAGAATCTGCCGGAAGGTCTTGCCGGGGCATTGGTCCTGCTGCTGCTGGGAATGACCGTAGTCTTCGCGGTCCTCGGCGGCCTCACGCTGCTGATCTGGTTCATCGGCCGGGTGGCCCGCGACCGGACGTCGGAAGCCGCGGCGCCGGCCGGGGAGGTCGAGCGGGCGGCGCCGGTGCCGGCGGAGGCGGCCGGAAGCACCGGGAAGCCGGAGGCGGCGTCCGGAGCTCGGGTCGAGTCCGCCGGCGGGCCGTTCACTCCCGAGGAACTGGCCGGCGTCGCGGCGGCGGCGATGCTCGAAGCGAGCGGCCGCACGGTCCCGGCCGGCGGGCCGTTCACCTCCGCGGAGATGGCCGGGGTGGCGGCGGCGATGCGGGAGGAGAGCAGCCGCTCGATTCCGGCCCGCGAGCCGTTCTCGTCGGCCGAGTTGGCGGCGGTGGGGGTGGTGGTCGAAGAGGCGGTCCGCCGGCGGACGGCCGGGATGCCGGCAGGGGCGGTGGTCGAGGTGGTCCGGACGGTGGTGGAGTCGCCGGGTGCCGGTAGGTGGGGTGCGGCGGCGTTCGCGGGACGCGGGAGCGCAGGGATGCCCGTGCTGCGACGCGGCTAGGACGAGAAGCGGAGACAGGCGATGTCGGACTTCCTCGGCTGGGTCGGCGAGCTGTGGAGGACGATGGGGTTCGAGAACCTCGTCTGGCAGCAGCCGCTGATGTGGTGCATCGGGGGGTTGTTGATCTTCCTGGCGATTCGTTTCGAGTTCGAGCCGTTGCTGCTGATCCCGATTGGGCTGGGGGCGATCGCGGTGAACACGGCGCCGGAGCTGGTGGCGCCCCCGGCGGGGGACGCGGCCGGCGGGCTGTACCACTACTTCATGTACGGCATCCACCTCGAGCTGTTCCCGCCGCTGATCTTCCTCGGCGTCGGCGCGTTGACCGACTTCGGTCCGCTGATCGCGGCGCCGTACACGTTCCTGCTCGGCGCCGCCGCCCAGTTCGGCATCTTCGTCACGGTGGTGGGTGCGGTGTGGCTGGGGTTCACGCACCAGGAGGCGGCCTCGATCGGGATCATCGGCGGCGCGGACGGGCCGACGACGATCTTCACGACCGCGAAGCTGGCGCCGCACCTGCTGGGATCGGTGATGGTCGCGGCGTACTCGTACATGTCGCTGGTGCCGGTGATCCAGCCGCCGATCATCCGGCTGTTGACGACGAAGCAGCAGCGGACGATCCGGATGGAGCAGCTCCGGCCGGTGTCCCGGCGGGAGCGGGTGTTGTTCGCGGTAGTCTCGATGGTGCTGTGCTCGCTGGTCGTCCCCGCCGCGGCGGCGCTGTTCGTGATGCTGATGCTGGGCAACCTGTTGCGCGAGGCGCTGGTGGCGGACCGGCTGAGCAAGGCGGCGCAGAACGAGATCATCAACATCGTGACGCTGCTCTTGGGCACCTGCGTCGGCATGAACATGCACTACTCGATGTTCCTCACCTGGGGCAGCCTCAAGATCCTGCTGCTCGGGGCCGTCGCCTTCGCGTTCGCCACCGCGGGCGGCGTGCTGCTCGGGCAGGTCCTGTGCCGACTGACCGGCGGCAAGGTGAACCCGATGATCGGGGCGGCGGGGGTGTCGGCGGTGCCGATGGCGGCGCGGGTGGTGCAGCGGGTGGCGAGCGCCGAGGACCCCGAGTGTTTCGTGCTGATGCACGCGATGGGGCCGAACGTGGCCGGCGTGATCGGCACGGCGGTGGCCGCCGGCGTGTTGATCGCGATCCTGCAGTAGTCGGGGCCGGGCGCTCCGGGCGCCGGCTCGGCATCGCCCTCCCCCGCGCAAGAACCCGGAACGCATCTCTCGGGAATCGGACAGGGCGGCCCCACGACTCGACGGCGCGCCCGCCCGCGGAAGACGGCGCAACGGCACCCGTCGAAGTTGAAGCTTTGCGCCCGCCCCGCGTATATTGCCCGACGATGAGGCATCTCCGACGGTTCCGCGTGTTCCTGCCGCTGGCGGCCGCCGCGGCCTGCGGTCCGGCGATCGCGAACGTGTCGGCCGCGGCGGATGCGGGCCCGGTCGGCGCGACGCCGCAGGCCGCGGAACCAGCGGACGAGGCGGACACCGCGGCGGAGGCGCTGGCGCGGGCCCGGGAAGCCTACGCCGCGGGGGACCTCCCGGCGGCGACCGCCGCCGCGGAGGAGAGTCTGGCCGCCGCGACCGGGACGGAGACGGCCGACGGCGCGCGCCTGCTCCTGGCGCGCGCGGCCCTGCTGGAGCGCCGCTGGGACGACGCCCGACGCCGGCTCGGGGAGGTGCGGGGCGCCGAGGCGAAGTACGCGCCGGGGTATCTCGAGCTGGTGGAGGTGTTGGCCGCCGACGCCGTCCGGCCGCTGGAGAGTCTGCCGGAGGAGGAGCGCCGGGAGGCGGCCGCGCGACTCGCGGAGCTGGCGCTGCTGCCCGGCGACGACCCGGTGGCGGCCGTCCGGCTCGCCCTCCAGTTGCGCCTCGACCTCGCGCTCGGCCTGCGCGCCGCCCTCGTGCAGCACGCCGCGGCCTACGCGCCGCGGGCGGAGGCGCGGGCGGGACGGCGCTGGGTGGAGGAAGCCGAGCGGGTGCTGGCGGATCCGTCGGCGCTGACGGAGACCGAGGTGCTGGAACTGTGGACCGGCGTTGCCGGCGATTCGCCGCTGTGGCCGTCCGTGGCGCGGCGGCGGATCGAGGTCGCGCTGGCGGCCGGGGACCTGGCGACGGCGGGCGAGGCGCTGGAGCGGGCGGCGGTGGTCCGGCCGGATGCGCCGTGGCTGCGCGAGCTGCGCGCCCGCGTCGCGGCCGTCGCCGACGTGGACGCCGGGCGGATCGGCGCGCTCCTGCCGACGTCCGGTCCGTCGGCGGAGGTCGGGCGCCGCGTGCTGGCGGCGATGGAACAGGGTCTGGCGTCGTTCGGCGATCGCTTCGTGCTGGAGGTGCGCGACACCGGCGGGGACGAGACGCGGACGCGCGAGGCGGTGCGGGCGCTGGCGGCGGAGTCGAAGGTCGTGGCGATCCTCGGCCCGATCGAGGCGCGGGTGGCGACGGCGGCGGTCGAGGAGGCGACGGCGGCGGGAGTGCCGATCGTGTCGCTGAACGTGCAGCGCGACGTGGCGTCGGCCGCCCATTGCCGGTTCCGCGAGTTCGCGACCTACGCGGCCGAGGTGGAGGCGCTGGTCGGCTACGCCTGGGACCACGCCCGCGGACGTCGATTCGTCGTCCTGAGGGCGGCCGGGCGCTACGGCGAGGTGTTGTCCGAGCTGGCGGCGGATGCGGTCGAGCGGCGGGGGGGCGAGCTGATCGCGATCGAACCGTACGCCGCCGGTCAGACGGAGTTCCTCGACCTGGCGACGGCGGTGCGGCGGGCGCGACCGGACGCGATCCTGTTCGCCGACTCCGCCGCACGGGTGGCGCTCGTGGCGCCGGCGCTGGCCTACGAGGACCTGTGGCCGCAACCGGCGCCGCACGACCCGGCCTCGGCCGCGCCGGGCGGCCCGCGGCGCGAGGCGCTGTACCTGCTGCCCTCGGCGGCGGCCGACCCCGCGGCCCTGGCGGACGCACGGCGCTACCTGGAGGGCGCGGTGACGGCCGTCGGCTTCGTCCCGGCCGCGCGACCGGAGGACCGCACGCCGTTCGAAGCCGCCCTGGCGGCCCGCGGGGTGACCGCGCCGACACAGCTCGAGGCGTTCGCGCACGACGCGGCGCGGATCGCGGCGACGCTGCTGGCCGGCGGCGCCGCCAATCGCCCCGCCCTGTGCCGCGCCCTGGCCGAGGTCGAGTCGGCCGACACGGTCGTTCCGTTCGCGGGCTTCGGCGCCGACGGCGAGGCCCGCCGGCCGGTACGGATCGCGGTGTTCCGCGCGGGGTCTTTCGCTCCCCTCCCGACTTCCACCCCCTGAACCGACCAAGCCGCGACCCGGAACGACGCGCCAGCCCTTGCCCGACGGGCCCGGAACAGGCGTCCCGATCTGCCAGCGAAGGGGCCGTCCAGAGTCGAGGACGCCGCGGCAGGACAAGACGGCGGACGGTGACCCGCTGTAGGTACCGCACCCACCTGGCGACCGAAGGAGGAAACCCGGGATGTGCGAAGCGCATGAAAGGTCGTGCGGAGTTGGGAGAAGAAGAATCAGATTGATCTGCAGGGACGAACTCGTCCGGACGAGGAGGTCGACATGTCGTGGAAAAGCGGGGTCCTTCCGGTCCTGGCCTGCATGGCGTGGTTCGGCATCGGGTGCGGGGATGACGCGACGGTGACGGACACGGGCGAGGACGACGCGGCAACGGACGCGGACGGGGAGCAGCCCGACGAGCCGTCGGACGACGTCCGGCCGCGAGAGGACGCGACGACCCCGGACGACGGAGTGGAACCCGACGACGGCGCGGCGCCCGACGATGTCGCGGAGGTCGATGACGTCGTGCCCTCCGACGAGGGGACGGGACCCGACGACACGGCGGAGGTGCCCGACGTTCCGCCTCCCGCGTGCACGGACGACCGGGACTGCGACGACGGAATCGCGTGCACGGTCGATTCCTGCGACCCGGGGACATCGACGTGCGTCTTCGCCCCGGACGACGCGGCGTGCGACGACGGCAACGCCTGCAACGGGGTCGAGTCCTGCGTGGCGGGGACGGGGTGCGAGTCGGGCACGCCGGTCGACTGCAGCGACCGGGTGGCATGCACGACCGACACCTGCGATCCGGCGGACGGTTCGTGCGATCACGTCGCGGTCGATACGATCTGCGACGACGGGATCGGGTGCACGACCGACACGTGTGATCCGGCGACGGGGTGCGTGAACGCTCCGGTGCATGCGGCGTGCGACGACGGCGATGCGTGCAACGGGGCGGAGGTCTGCGTGCCGGGGTTGGGTTGCGACGACGGGGCGCCGGTGGACTGCGACGACGGGGTGGATTGTACGACCGACACCTGCGACCCGGCGGACGGCTCGTGCACGCACGCCCCGGACGACTCGGTCTGCCCCGCCTCCCCGTTCTGTTCCGGCACGGCGTACTGCGACCCGACGGCCGGCTGTCTGGTGACGGCGCCGCCGGCGTGCGACGACGGGCTGGACTGCACGATCGACGCCTGCGACCCGGCGACGGGGGGGTGCCGGCACGTGCCGAACGACGCGGCGTGCGGCGACGGGCTGTTCTGCAACGGCGACGAGGTCTGCGACCCGGCGGTGGGATGCGTGCCGGGGATGCGGACGTGCGCCGACTCGGTAGCCTGCACCATCGACACGTGCGACGAGGACGCCGACGCCTGCGTCTGGACGCCGGACGACACGGCCTGCGCCGACGCCGACCTGTGCGACGGGGCGGAGATCTGCAATCCGGTGCGGGGCTGCGTCGAGGGGGCGCCGGTGGACTGCGACGACGGGTTCGCCTGCACCACCGACGCGTGCGTCCCCGCCACCGGGAGCTGTTCGCACGCCCCGAACGACGTCGCGTGCGACGACGGGTTGGCGTGCAACGGCGCGGAGCGCTGCGTGGTCGGCGCCGGCTGCCGACCCGGGACGCCGGTGGTCTGCGACGATTCCGTCTCGTGCACGACCGACACCTGCGTGAACCCGGCCGGGACGTGCCAGTTCGTCCCGAGCCACACGCTGTGTCCGGCCGGGATGGTCTGCGTTCCGAGCCGCGGGGGCTGCGTGCCGGGTCTGCCGTGCACGACCGCCGCGGATTGCGCCGACGGGTCGTTCTGCAACGGGGCGGAGCGGTGCGATGCCACGATCTGCGCGGCCGGCACGCCGCCGGACTGCGACGACGCGAACGCCTGCACGATCGACGGCTGTTCGGAGACCCTCGGCGCCTGCACGCACACGCCGCAGGACCGCGACGGCGACACCTCCGGCGACGCCGCGTGCGGCGGCGCCGACTGCAACGACCTCGACCCGGCGATCCGTCCCGGCGTGCCGGACGACGACTGCGACGGGGTCGACGACGACTGCGACGGCCTGACGGATGGCGGTCTGGTCCCGATCGGCGGGAGATGCACCACCTCGGCGGACTGCTGCACCGGCTCCTGCATCGGCGGCACCTGCAACAGCGGGTACGGGCTGTGCGAGGGTCCGGGCGAGGCGTGCGTGTCGCCGGCCGAGTGCTGTTCCGGGCGCTGCGAGGTGACCGCCTCGGGGGCCCGGGAGTGCGTGGGAACGGGGGTGTGCGCCGCGGAGGGCGACGCCTGCCTGTTCTCGGCCGACTGCTGCTCCGCCTGGTGCGTGGCCGGCACCTGCGCCGTCGGCTCGACCTGCCGCCTCGTCTCCGAGGCCTGCGCGACCAACTACGACTGCTGCTCGGGAATCTGCGATTCGCGAACCCACACCTGCGCCAGCATCGGCGGGACGTGCACGCCGCTGTACGAGGTCTGCACGTCGGACAACGGCTGCTGCTCCGGCTTCTGCGACGGCGGACGCTGCGGAATCGGCTTCTTCTGCCGCGCGCCGGGCGAGCTGTGCGACGTGGGGGCGGACTGCTGCAACGGGATCTGCGTGGGGGCCAGCCCGCCGCTCCCCGGTCGCTGCGCGTTCCTCGGCGGCTGCTACACCGTCGGCACGCCGTGCACCGGCAACCGCAACTGCTGCTCGAAGGCCTGCGTCGATCCGGGGACGGGGGTCCGGGTCTGCACCTACCTGTCGGGCTGCCGGCCGATGGGCGAGATCTGCACCACCGATGCGGAGTGCTGCGGCGGCTTGTGCCGGCCGGACGACCGCGGCCTCTCGCGGCGCTGCCAGAACCCGCCGGGCTGCCAGCCGGCGGGCGAGATGTGCTTCGCGGGAGCGACGAACAACTGTTGCGGAGGCAGGGAGTACTGCCGCCCGACGATCGCCGGCGTCTACCGCTGCTGGGCTCCGGGATGGACGACCTGTCTCGACGAGGGCGAGTTGTGCCACTTCGGCGACGAGTGCTGTTCGGGCGTCTGCACGCTGTGGCCGGACGGCTTCTATCGCTGCGGCGCCACCTGCGTCCCGGAGGGCGGCTCCTGCACGAGCGACTCCGACTGCTGCACCGGGGTGTGCCGCGGCGGCGTCTGCGGTCCGCCTGACTCGAGCTGCCTGCCGATCGAGGCGGCCTGCACGCGGCCCGAAGACTGTTGCTCGAGGTTCTGCGTCGGCGGCTACTGCACGATCCCCGGCGACACCTGAGTCGAACGGCTTCGCGGGCGCCCGCGGCGCATCCGCGGGGCGGCGCCCCGCTCTCCCGGGTCGCGCGTCAGATGCTGAGGAAGTAGAAGGAGCAGTTGGCGCCGACGGTCCACCAGTACGGCAGGCCGTCCTCGGACTGGAGGATGCTCGTGCCGGTGGTTTCGTACCCGGAGTAGAGCGGCAAGTGGAAGTCGAAGCGCAGGCCGAGCGCGATGTACTGGGTCACGAACAGGTCGAGGCCCGCGCCGAACCGGATCAGGGGGCCGCTGTAGGCGACGTCGGTGCCGAAGACGCTGATGCTCCCGATGTCGGGGTGACCGGTCCAGGTGGCGTAGCCGCCGGCGACGTCCACCCACGGGTCCCAGAAGCCGCTGGCGATGAAGTGGCCCCGGAGTCCGGCCGCGACGTCGAGGTAGAAGGTGTCGGCGGTCTCGTCGCCGAACGAGGGATCGCTGTACGTGTAGCTGCTCGTCACCAGTTCGAACTCGCCGAGGATCGAAAGGTAGGGAATGATGCGCCACAGCAATCCGCCGCTGATGCTGACACCGGGATCGGCGATCGATCCGGGCGGATCCGCGGCTCCGACCGGGCCGCCACCGCCGATGCTGAAGTAGAGCCCCGGACCCTCGTGGGGGACGTCCCGGTCGACCGCATCCCAGATGGTGGCCATCTGGCGCCGGGTAAGGCCGCCGCCCTGCGGATAGGCGGTCGGGTACTGCCCGGTCGGATACTGCCCGGTCGGCGGCTGACCGGTCGGCGGCTGACCGGTCGGCGGCTGGCCGGCCGAGGCGAGGCGGGTGAGCGACTCCTGGGCCTGGGCGGCGAGGTCGGGGGCGACGCCGGGGGTGTTGACGATCGCCTGGTAGCGGGCGCGCGCCTCGTCCGGCTGCCCGGCCGCTTCGTAGCAGGCGGCGATGTTGTACATCGTGTCGGGGATCGGCACGATATCGTACGACTGCTGGAAGGCGGCGATCGCCTCCTGGAACCGTCCCTCGTTGAACAGCTGCTCGCCGGTCATGTATGCCTGCCGCGCGACCTCGAACTCCTCGTCGGTCTGCGCGACGGCGGGGACAGCGGCGAACGCCACGGCCAGGACCAGGCTGGTCAGGATCCATCGGGTCATCGTTCCCTCCAATCCCGGCGCGCTCGGTCCGGGGGGTTCCCGGGCGCCGGTGGCAAGCAAGCCGGCCGGGAAAGCCGGCCATCCGCGGCTAGTGCTGTCCCCAAGAGACCTCGCGGAGGCGGACGCCGACATCGACCTGCTGAACGCCCTGGCCCGCCTCGAGGCGGATCGCGGGGCCGGCGTCGCGGGACGGTACGACGATGACCGGGGCGTCCCGGGACGGCACGACGATGACCGGGGCGTCGCGGCGGACGACGGTCCCTGCGTCCGGCGTCATGGCGACCTCCATCGTCACCGTTTCCATCGCTCCCGCGTCGCGCTGGCCGGCGCGGATGCGATCGAGCGGCGTGTTGACCATGCCGCTTTCGCTCGCCCGGAACGTCGCCGGCTGGTCGCGGAAGCCGCTCTTGCGGAAGACGACGCGGATCTCGTCGTCGGACTTGGGGAACTCGTACTGGCAGGCCGTCTGGCAGAGTTCCTGTTCGGTGCCGTCGGCCTTCACCAGGTAGACCTTGGCCTGTTGCGGCGTGGTGATGAAGGTGATCTGCACCAGTTCCGGGGCGGCATCCGGCGTCGGCGCCGGTCCGGCGTCGGGGCCGGTCGCCGCGACGTTGGTCGTCTCCGGTGCCGGTGCGGCGTCGGGGGCGGCGGCCACGGTCGTTTCCGGCTCCGCGGCGGCGGTCCCGGGGTCCGGAGCGGTCGCGGCGTCCGCGGCAGCGACGGTCGTGCCGGCGTCGGCGGCGGAAACGGGCCCGCCGACGTCGGCGGAGGCCTTGACGATGCCGGCGTCGGCGCTCGCGGCGGGCGCCGCGGTGGTGGTCTTGCCCGCGCCCTGGTCGCGCAGGACGAAGAAGTAGACCAGGGCTCCGGCGCCGCCGGCCAGCACGAGGAACAGCACGATGAACAGCGGCAGCATCGAACTCTTCCGGGCCGGGGTCTGGGTGGTGCCGGTCGAGGCCTGCTGGGGCCAGGCCATCGGGGTGGGGCCGGTGGCGTAGGCCGGCGGCGGTCCGGCACCCGGCGCCATCGGCGGCGCGCCGGGGTACCCGCCGCCCGGGGTCGGCATCGCCGGCATCCCCGGGGCCATCGATCCCGCGGGCGTTCCGAAGCCCGGAGGCGCTCCAGGTAGCGGCGGCTGCGCCATCCCGGCGCCGGGAGTGACGGCGGTGGGCGGGACGCCGGGCGGCCGCATGCCGCTCGGAGGCATCGGTATCCCGGGCGCCATCCCGGTCGGCGGGTGCACCCCCGTGGGAGGCGGCGGCATGCCCGGGACCATCCCGGTCGGCGGACGGGCGGCCATCATGCCGGCGGAAACCGCCGCGGCGTACGCGGTCGAGCCGTCCATGATCCCGCTGGCCTGCTGGAGGGCCTTGGACAGTTCGCGACAGGAGGCGAAACGGGCGTTGGGGTCCTTCGCCATCGCCCGCAGAATCACCTGCTCGACGGCGGGCGGGATGCCGGGGTTCACGGCCGACGGCGGCGGCGGCTGTTCCGTGAGGATCTTGACCAGCACGCCGGTCGGGTTGTCGGCCTGCACCGGCAAACGGCCGGTCAGCGCTTCGTAGAGCATCGCGCCGATGGTGTAGATGTCGGAGCGGTGGTCGAGGTTCGAATCGCCGCGGGCCTGTTCCGGCGACATGTAGTGCGGCGTGCCGATGACCATGCCGGTCTGCGTCAGCTTCGAGCCGGCCTGCCGGATCTTGGAGATGCCGAAGTCGAGAACCTTGACGAAGTCCGGGTCGCCCTCCCGCTCGACCAGAAAGACGTTCTCCGGCTTCATGTCGCGGTGCACGATCCCCTTGTCGTGGGCCGCCGCCAGCGCGCGGCAGACCTGGGAAAAGATGTGCACGGCGCGCGGCAACGGCAGGATCGGCGTCTCGTTCAGCGAAGCCCGCAGTTCCCGCCCCTCCAGGAACTCCATCACGATGTACGCGGTGCCATCCTCCATCTGGTCCATGTCGGCCATGCCGAGGATGTTCGGATGCTCGAGTTGCGCCGTGGTGATCGCCTCGCGGCGGAACCGCTCCAGCGCCTCCTGGTTCCGCGTGAAGTCCGGGTGGAGCGTCTTGATCGCGAAGCGCTTGCCGAGGGTGACGTGACGGGCGAGGTAGATCTTGCCCATCCCGCCCTCGCCGAGTTTCTTCTCGATGCGATACTTGTTCGCGACCACCTGGTTGAGGAACGGGTCCTCGTCCGGACCGCCCACGATCAACAGCTTCGCCGCGTCGGCGATGCAGAACTGCACCGAATCGTCATACTGTCGGTGGCATTCCGGACAAACCTTCACCGCTCGCCTCCCGCGTTCGCCGCCCCCGCATCATGACCCAACGTCCGGGGTCGGTCAAACGGATTGACGCACCGCACAGACGCGCCGGCGGGCGCGCGTATTCCCTACGCATCGGCCTCCCCCGAGGATCCGCGCGGACGCCGGGCGAGCGATTCCGCACAATCCTCGGCCAGGCAGGTCAGGCGGCCGATCTCTCGTTCGAGGGCCAGGCGGATCGGTTCGAGTTCCTCGAGCGGGAGGTTCTCGGGCACGACCAGCGGCTCGCCGGCCGCGACCACGACGCGGCTGAACGGTCGGGGAACGGTGAAACGGTCCCAACTCCGCAGCCGCCAGGCCCGAACGCACGCGGAAGACATCGGAATCACGGGGCGGCCGGAGCGTGAGGCGAGGTAGACGACCCCGGGCTTGACGACGCCGCGCGGACCGCGCGGACCGTCGACGGCGAGGGCCAGGTCGAGCCCGCGATGGAGGTGTTCGAGCGCACCGGCGAGGGCGCGCGCCCCGCCCCGGCTGCTCGACCCGTCCAGCACCTCGAAGCCGAAGCGACGCATCACGCGGGCCTGGAGCCGGCCGTCGCGGCTGAGGCTCGCCAGGACCGCGGTCCGCGGCCGGGGCCACCGCAGCAGCGGCACCTGGCGCCCGTGCACGAAGGCGTAGATGCAGGGATGCGGCAGGGCGGCGGGGGGAGGCCCGAGGAACGTGACGCGCAGCGTGCGGACGAGCAGGCGGGCGAGAACGGCGACGACCCGGGCGGCAAGCGCCGCCAACCATCGTCGCAGGGGGCTCCGCGGTCGCCGGTCCATCGCCCGCCGTTCTCCTGCGGTGTCGCTGCCGAGCCGCCGCGAGCGGTCCGACACGTTCCCCCGCCCGCGGTCCGCCTACTTCGTCCCGAACAGACGGTCGCCCGCGTCGCCCAGCCCCGGCAGGATGTACCCTCGCTCGTTCAGCCGCTCGTCGTGGGCCGCCGCGAACACCTCCACCTCCGGAAACTCCCGTTCGAGGAGCGCGATCCCTTCCGGAGCGCCGACCAGACACAGGCCGCGGATCGTCCGGCAGCCGGCCTGCCGCAGCATCCGCACGGTGGCCGCGAAGGAGTGGCCGGTGGCGAGCATCGGGTCGAGCACGATCGCGAGGCGTTCGGCGATGTCCGCGTTGAACTTGCGGTAGTACTGGACGGGTTGCAGGGTCGTCTCGTCGCGGTACAGCCCGACCACGTTGACGCGCGCCGCGGGGATCAGGTCCAGCACCCCCTGGAGCATGCCGATCCCGGCGCGGAGAATCGGGACGACCGCCACCTTCTTCCCGGCGATCTGCCGTACGGCCACCGGCCCCGCCCAACCCTCGACCGTCGCCGTCTCGGTCTCGAGATCCTTGGTCGCCTCGTAGGTCAAGAGGTTGGTGATCTCCCGCGTCACCTCGCGGAACTTGGCCGTGCTCGTCTGGACCGCCCGGAGGATCCCCAGCTTGTGCTGCACCAGCGGATGCTCGACGACGTGGAACATGCGGCAAGACTACGCGGGCCGCCGGTCCGGGATCAACCGCTCCGACGCGGCCCGAATTCCGCTCCGCAGCGGGCCTTCGACCTGTCGGGGCGCGTGCGGCGAGCGGCGTTCGGCGCCATCCGCCGCGAAAACGGCGTTCCCGCGCCGCGCAAACCGGCCGCTCGCTCGCGCGGGTTGACCCGCCCGCGACCGGACGGTACCGTCCCGCCCGACCGCCCGCCGGGGGCGGGCCTTGGATCAACCGGGGTCGGGAACGCGGACGCGGCGCGAACGGCCGCGGCGCGGATCGCGGATCGAGGAGGAGGGCACGATGAGCGGAACCGAATTCGAAACGGTGGCGGCGAAGATCGATGGGTATCGCGACGAGGCGATCGCGCTGGAACGGACGCTGACGGCGATCCCCGCGCTGAGCCCCAAGAGCGGCGGCAAGGGGGAGCTGGCCAAGTGCCGGGCGCTCGAGACGTACCTCCGGGGCTTCGGGCTGGTCGAGCTCCGCCGGATCGATGCTCCCGATGCGGACGCCGAGGAGGGGATCCGGCCGAACCTGATCGCCCGCATTCCGGGACGCTCGAGCGAGCGGACGGTGTGGGTGATGAGCCATCTCGACATCGTCCCCGAGGGCGACCTCAAGAAGTGGGACTCGCCGCCGTTCGAGATCCGGGTGGACGGGGACAAGATCTTCGGTCGCGGGGTCGAGGACAACCAGCAGGGGATCGTGGCGTCGTGCCTCGCCGCCCGCGCGCTGCTCGAGACGGGCGCGCGGCCGGCGTACGACGTGGCGCTGCTGTTCGTGGCGGACGAGGAGACGGGCAGCGAGTTCGGCATCCGGTACCTGCTGAAGCAAGACCCGAAGATGTTCCGCCCGGTCGACCTGGTGATCGTCCCCGACGGCGGCCTGCCGGACGGCTCGATGATCGAGGTCGCGGAGAAGGGCATCGTCTGGATCAAGGTCACGACGCAGGGCAAGCAGTGTCACGGCTCGACGCCGGAGCGCGGGATCAACGCCCACGTGGCGGCCGCCCACACGATCGTCAAGCTGCGCTCGCTGTACAAGAAGTTCGCGGCGCGCGACGAGGTGTTCGACCCGCCGATCTCGACCTTCGAGCCGACGAAGAAGGAGGCCAACGTGCCGAACGTGAACACGATCCCGGGCGAGGACGTGTTCTACGTCGATTGCCGCGTGCTGCCGCAGTACGACATCGGCAAGGTGCTGCGCCGGGTCAAGACGATCGGCCGCCAGACCGACCGCAAGTTCGGCACGACGACGACGATCGAGACCGTGCAGCGCGAGAACGCGGCGCCGCCCACCCCGACCGACGCCCCGGTGGTCGTTTCGCTGCGCAAGGCGGTCGAGCGGGTCTACGGCGTCCAGGCCAGGCCGATGGGCATCGGGGGCGGGACCGTCGCCGCCCACATCCGCCGCGCCGGCGCCCCGGCCGCCGTCTGGGCCCGGATGGACGAGACGATGCACGGGCCCAACGAGTACGCCCGGATCCCGAACCTGCTCGGCGACGCGAAGGTCCTGGCCCACGTGATGCTCCAGGCGTAGCGCACCGGGGCGTCGAGGATGATCGTTCCCCATGCGCGCCGGCTCGCGGTTCTGGCCATCGTCGGTTGTGCGGCGTCTTCCACCACGCCCGCCGAAGGAGCGCCGCCGTTGACCGACCCCTGCGCGCCCCTCGCCGCGTTGGACGCCGACTACGAGGCGTTGGCCCGGCGGGTCGGCGCCGCCACCTGGTCCTCGTACGCGGGGGACGCCGCGGCGGAAACGGCGGAGGATCCGGCCGGGGTGCGGGCGGCGTTCGGCCCGCTGTTCCAGCGGGCCGCTCCGCTGCTCGCCGCCTGCGCCGCCGCGCCGACCGACCCCGCGACGGCGCGGCAGGTCGAGTTGTGGAACCGCTGCGCGGTCGCCTGGCGCCTGGACGCCGACCCCGCGGCGGTGCGGTTGCGCGTCGAACTGGAGCGACGGGTCAACGAGTACGTCTTCGAACGGGACGGGGCGCGGTACTCGCGCGCCGACCTGTCCCGCCTGGCCCGCGACGGCGACGAGCACCGGCGCCTCCTGGCGCTCGAACTGCGCGGCGACCTGCACCGCGCCGTCGTCGGCGACACGCTGCGGCTGGTCGATCTCCGCCGGCGCGCCGCCGCCGCCATCGGCGGCGGAACCTACGCCGACCTGCTGCTCGCCGCGCAGGGCGTCCCCCCCGAACGGCTCGACCCGCTGCTCGACGAACTGGAGCGCCGGACCCGCGACGCTTGGGAGGCGGTGCTGGTGCGTGCCCGCGCCGCCGCGGGGCTGACGGCCGACGCGCCGGTCCGCTCGACCGACCTCTTCTGGCTGCTCGACAGGCTCGGCGGGGTCCCCGACGAGCGGTGGCCGAAGGAGCGCGCCTGGCCCGCCGTCGCCGAGACGCTGGCCGACCTCGGCATCGATGTCGACTCGCTGCCGCTCGTGCGGGTCGAGGGCGATTTCGGCTACGGCGGGCAGACGATCGCCGTGGCGATCCCGCACGACGTGCGGATGATGATCAACCCCCTCCCCGGCTCCCGCATCTGGGGCACGCTGCTGCACGAGACCGGACACGCGCTGCAGGCGGTCCACACCGACGTGCCGCGCGCGATGCTGAAGGGGTACGAGTGGCTGGCGGGGGCGAGCGCGCCGGCCTACGCGGAGGGAATGGCGGAGCTGCTCGGCCTGCTGATCGGCCGTCCGGACTTCCTCGCGCGGCGCACGGACCTGACCGCGGCGGAGCGGGCGCGCTTCGGAACCGCGTGGCGGGCGCGCACGCTGCTCGGGCTCCGGGCCCACCTGGCGGATCTCGCCGTCGAGCGCGCCCTGTATGCGGATCCGTCGGACGTGGATGCCGCGGAGCGCGAGGCGACGCGGCGCTACCTCGGGGTCGAGCGGCCGGCGGACGCGCCGCCGACCTGGGCGGCGACGGCGTTCCTGGCGGCCTACCCGTGCTACATGCAGAACTACGTGCTGGCCGACGTGATCGCCGCGCAGATCCACCGGGCGTTGGCCGAGCGCTTCGGCCCGGACTGGCTGGCGAATCCCCAAGTCGGCGCGTTTCTCCGCGAGGCGCTGTGGCGGGACGGCGAGACGCGCGAATGGACCGAGCGGGTGCGGGCGGCCACCGGCGCCGACCCGTCGGTCGATGCGCTGGTCGACCTGCTCGAGGAACCCGCGTCGCCCGCGCCGTAGACCCGGCGACAGCCCCGCCGCCTCGGAACCGCCGGCCGGATGCTTCCCGTGTCTCGCCCCGACCGGACGGCGCCGCGGCCAGCGGTCCACCCATCGCAGGCGACACCGAATCCGCAACCGCGGCGCCATCCAGCCTCCGTGTCGCCGCGGCGCGACGCCGCAACAGACGAGGGTCAGGCGGCGCGATGAGCCGCCGAATCCTGCCGCACATCCTCCTCGGGCCCGGGCGTCACTGGCAGGCGCCCCCGCCCGCGCCCCGCCGAAGAGCATCGATCCACGCGCAGCCGGCGACGCGGTCGCCCTCGTAGAAGACGATCGCCTGGCCGGGGGCCACCCCGGCGACCCGCTCGGCGAAGCGCACCGCCAGCCGTCCGCCGTCCGCCTCGGTCGCTTCGGCGGCCACGACCGGCTGGCGGTAGCGCGTCTGCGCTTCGAAACGCGTGGGCCAGGTCGTCGGCCGCTCGTGCCAGCGGACGAGCGTGGCGTCGACCCCGTCGCAGAGCAGTTCGTTCCACGTCCCGACGGTGACGTCGCCGGTTGCGGCGTCGAGCGCGAGGACGTAGGCGCGGGCGCCGCGGGCCAGGCCGAGTCCCTGGCGCTGTCCGACGGTGAGGCGGTGCAGGCCCGCGTGGCGGCCGAGTTCGTTGCCGGCCGCGTCGAGCAGCCGGCCGGGGCGCGCGACGCCGCCGAACCGGACGCGAAGCGCCTCGGCGAAGCTCCCGCCCAGCGTGCCGAAACAGGCGTCGCGGCTACCGGGACGTTCGGCGTTGGGCAGACCCAGCTCGCGCGCCCGCGCCCGCACCTCGTCCTTGGTGAGTTCGCCGAGGGGCAGCACGGCGCGCGCGAGCTGCTCGTCGGACAGCCCGGCCAGGAAGTACGACTGGTCCTTGCGCCGGTCGCGGCCCCGGCGCAACGCGATGCGCCCGCCGGCGCTCCGCTCGAGGCGCGCGTAGTGGCCGGTCGCCAGCGCTTCGGCGCCGTGCGCGGCGGCGGCGCGCCACAGGACGTCGAACTTGAGGCGCCGGTTGCAGTGCAGGCAGGGATTCGGGGTGCGGCCGCGCTCGTATTCCTCCCAGGCGGGACGCAGGACGCAACGGTCGAACTCGTCGCGGGCGTCGACGACGTGGTGCGGAATGCCGAGCCGTTCGGCGGCCGCGCGGGCGGCCTCGACGTCGGTCGCGCCGCGTCCGGGCAGGAAGGGTCCGTCGGGTCGCAGCCGGAGCGTGATGCCGACGACCTCCGCGCCCGCTTCCCGGAGCCGCGCCGCGGCGACCGACGAATCGACCCCGCCGCTCAGCCCGACGGCGATCCGCCGGCCCGCGCCGGTCATCCGCCCGCCGCCCGCTCCGGCAGCCGCATCCCCGCCTCGCGGACCATCCGCAGGTCATCGGCGACCGGCCGCCCCGGGGTGGTGAGGTAGCCGCCGACCATCAGTCCGTCCGCGCCGGCGGCGAAGACCCACGACTGGAAGTCCCCCAGCACGCGACCGCGACCGCCGCAGACGCGGATCTCGCGATCCGGCAACATCAGGCGGGCGACGGCGACGCACTTCAATGCCTCGAGCGGCGCGAGCGGCGGCTGCCCTTCGAGACGCGTGCCGGGGATGGCGTGGAGGAAGTTGAGCGGCACCGAATCGACGTCGAGGTCGCGCAGCGCCGCCAGCAGCTCGACGCGCTGCGCCCGCGACTCGCCCAGGCCGAAGATCCCGCCGCAGCAGGTCGACAGGCCGACACGACGGGCCGCCGCGATCGGCCGCAGTCCGTCGGCCCAGCGCCGGGTGCTGCAGATCGCGCCGAAATGCGATTCGGCCGTCTCCAGGTTGTGGTGGTACCGGCGCAGCCCGGCGTCGCGGAGCACGCGCAGCTCGGCGACGCCGAGCAGCCCGAGCGAGGCGGAGGGGCGCACCGGAAGGTCCCGCGCGATCCGTTCGACGGCCCGCGCGATCGATACCAGGTCGCGCCACCCGGGGCGGCGCCCCGACGTGACGATGCTGAAGCAGGTCGCCCCGGCGGCCGCGGCGGCCCGCGCCGCCTCGACGATGCGGTCGCCCGGAATCAGCGGATAACGCTCGATCACGGCCCGCGCCCGGTGCGACTGCGCGCAGAACGCGCAGTCCTCGCCGCAATGACCGCTGCGGGCGTTGACGATCGAACACAGGGCGGCGACGTCCCCGCGGCGCTCGTGGCGCACGCGGCTCGCCCGCGCGAACAGCTCGATCACCGCCGGACCTTCCAGCTCCAGCAGCTCGAGCGCCTCGCGACGTCCGATGCCTCTCACGACGGCACCCCCTCCCCGCCCACCTTCCCGTCCGCCTCGCCCCCGCCGGGCGGCGCGGCGGCGGTCCACGGCCCTGCCCCGTCCGCCCTCCCCGGCTCCATCGAACCGGAGCGGTAGCCGTCGAGGTCGAGCGCGACCCAGGCGTAGCCGGCGGCCCGGAGGTCGGCGGCGACCACGGCACGCAGGGCCGGGTCGAACAGTCGCGGCAGTTCGTCCGCGCCGACTTCGACCCGTGCCAGCGTACCGTGGTCGCGGACTCGGACCACGACGAAACCGCGCGCCCGCACCGCCCGCTCGGCCGTTTCCACCCGCCCCAGCCGCTCCACCGTCAGCTCCTCGCCGAACGGCACCCGGGTCGCCAGGCACGCCTCGGCCGGCCGGTTCCAGTGGGCCAGACCGGAAGCGCGGGCGAGCGCCCGGACCTGCGGCTTGGTCAGGCCGACCTCGAGCAGCGGGCTGCGGACGCCGAGTTCGAGGACGGCGCGGCGCCCGGGGCGGTGCTGGCCGAGGTCGTCGGCGTTGCTCCCCTCGAGCACCGCGACGCCCCCGGCCGCCTCGGCCAGGGCCCGCAGCCGGACCAGGAGGGCGCGCTTGCAGAGGTAGCAGCGGTCGGGCGGATTGCGGCGGAGCACGGGATCGGCGAGCGGGTCGACCGAGACGACCTGCCACCGCGCACCGAGACGGCCGGCGATCTCGCGCGCCGCTTCGAGTTCCTCGGCGGTCTGGAACGGCGAGCGCGCGGTGACGGCGAGAACGCGGTCGCCGAGCGCCTCGCGGGCGGCAAGGAGCAGCAGCGAGCTGTCGACGCCGCCCGAAAAGGCGACGACGGCGCCCGGCAGTTCGCGGAGGACCTCCCGCAGGCGCGCCCACCGCGCCGCGGTCTCGGCGTCGACGGCGGGAGCGGGTCCGGTCATCCGACGTCGAGCATCCGGCGCAGCGACGCCTCGGCGCGCCGCCGGATCTCCTCCGGGACCTCGATCGGGGTCTGCAGCTCCTCGAGGGCCCACAGCACCTTCTCGAGGGTGATGCGTTTCATGTTGGGGCAGATCGCCTGTTCCGAGGCGGGAAGGAAGCGTTTGCCGGGGTTGTCGCGCTGGAGGGGGTGGAGGATCCCGACCTCGGTGGCGACGATGAATGCGGTCGCGTCGCTCTCGCGGACGAAGCGGAGCATCTGTCCGGTCGAGAGCACGTGGTCGGCCAGCGCGGCGACCTCGGCACGGCATTCGGGATGGGCCAGCACCACGGCCCCGGGATGCTCGCGCCTCCGCCGCTCGACATGCTCGGGCAGGATGCGCGCGTGCGTCGGGCAGTAGCCGGGCCAAAGCGTCATCGGACGGCCGGTGATGCGTTGGACGTGTCCGCCGAGGTACCGATCGGGGACGAACAGCAGCTCGCGGTCGGCCGGCAGCGAGGCGACGACCCGCGCGGCGTTGGCCGACGTGCAGCACACGTCGCACCCGGCCTTCACCTCGGCCGTGCTGTTCACGTAGCACACCACCGCCGCGCCCGGATGCTGCGCCTTGAGCCGGCGGAGTTGCGCGCCATCGATCATGTCGGCCATCGGACAGCCGGACTCCGCGTCGGGCAGCAGGACCGTGCGGTCGGGAGCGAGGATCTTGGCCGTCTCGGCCATGAAGCGCACGCCGCAGAAGACGATCACGCGGGCGTCGGCGGCGGCGGCACGGCGGCTCAGGTCCAGCGAGTCGCCGGTGAAGTCGGCGACGTCCTGCACCTCCGCGAGCTGGTAGTTGTGGGCCAGGATCAGCGCCCCGCGATCCCGGCGCAGGCGGTCGATCCGTTCGACCAGCGCGTTCCTCTCTTCCGGCGACGCCACGCTCATCGGCGGCAAGATAGGCTCGCCGGCGCCCGCGCGCAACCGGCCCGCCGCGCCGCCCGGAGGCGACCGCGATTGCCCGCCGGCCGGCGACTCCGGTAGCATGCGGTCGCCCTGCGCGGGAACGGTGCGGAAGGAGGGAGCAATGGCCGACGACAAGTCCGAATCGAAGCCCGAACGGACGCCGAAGCCCCCCGCCGAACGGAAACCCCGGCCGGCCGCCCCGCAGAAGCCCGAGGCCCCGGCCGGCGCCGCCATGCAGACGACGTCTCCCGCGGAAGCGCCGGGACGGAAGCCGGAGGCGGGAGACGAGAAGCCGCCCGAAGTGAAACTGCCGGAGGCGTGGGCGAAGAAGGACAAGGAGCGCCGCGGCGGACCGAAGACCTGGTCCGCCGGGACGCGCACGGACGACCCGACCAGGCGCGTGGTCCATCCGCCGGCGGCCGACGGCATCGGCACGGGCAAGGCGTTCCTGTTCCTGTTCGGGTTCCGCATCCACAGCCCGCGCGACCAGGAGTTCCTGGAGAAGGAACTGAAGGAAATCGAAGACGACATCGCGATGCTGCGCGACGCGGGCTACACCGTGGTGGTCGACCCCCAGGCGACGCGCCAGGACCTGCTGGACGCCGTGACCGGCCAGGGCGAGGGGGTGGAGAAACTGGTGCCGGCCGGCATCTACTGGAGCGCGCACGGCAGCGAGGACGGCTCGGTGCAGACCTGCGACGGCGGGTTCGTCCGCCCGGAGGATCTGGAACCCGAGCGGGTCGACCCCGGCCTGCGGCTGATGGTCTTCGCCTCGTGCTACGTCGGCTCCCGCTCGCGCACCTGGCGCAAGGCGCTGGGCGGCCGGCCGATGGTGGTCGGCTGGGGCCGGCCGGTGACGATCGACCGCGCGGTGGAGTTCCTCCAGTCTCGCGCGGATACCGAAACCGACCTCGACGACCTGATCCGGCGCTACCTGCTGACGGACGCGCCGATCCCGGGCGAGGGAGGACTGGCCTACGCACCCGTGGACGACGCGGCGAGCCGCGGGCGGCTCGGCGACGTCCCGGAACGGCTGCGCACCGTCGTCGAGATGCTCGGGGCGAAATGGAGGACCGAACCGCACTGGGTCGAGGTCGACGTGCCGCTGGAAGACGGACGCTGGGAGAAGGCGAAGGTCTTCGTCGTGGAGTCGTCCGAACCGTACTGCGAGGGCGAACCGATGCTCGCGGTGGAGTCGGACGTCGGCGAACTGACGGCGGTGGTGGACCCGCCGATGCTGCTGTCGGGGTTCGGCGGCCCGGGCTACGCGCGGGTCTCGCTGGTGAAGAGCGGGACCGACATGCCGCGGATCGTGGTCCAGGGGTTCCTCCCGATCGCGCGGGCGCGCGACCAGGACCTGGCGGCGCTGGTCTACCAGGTGGCGCAGCTTTCCGACCGCCTGGAACAGCGGATCTTCGGCGGCGACCTGCGCTAGAACTTGTCCTGCGCCGCGAACTGGCTCTCGAGTTGGTCGGCGGTCGAGGCGACCACATGCAGCGGCAGCTCGAATTCCTCGATGTCCAGGTTGGCGAGCGGGACGGTGTACTTGAAGACGTAGATGTCGCCGTCGAGCGCGATGAAGCCGACGGCGAAGTCGTTGTTCTTCTTGAGCGCCACGAGCGGCGACATCTCGTCCGCCTTGCAGCACGCCGAGGCGAATTCGATCCAGTCCTGGTCGAACGCCTTGAAGTGCTTGCAGCGGATGAGTTGGCTGCGGTCGTTCTGGTAGGCCCAGACCAGCGAGAACCACTCCGGCTCGTCCTTGGCCAGCTTGTACTTCGACCGGACGTACTCCTGGATCTCACCCCACGTCGGCATGCTCCACCTCCCCTGCGGGCGTCCCGCAAACCCCCGATGAGCGGCATGCTGGCAGCGCCGCCGGGAGGTTGTCAACGGAGGGCGGCAGGATGAGCGCGCCGTCGCGGAACGGTGCGGCAAGGTCAACCGCCGGCGCCGGGCGCGGGCTCTTCGCGCGCCCGCCGCTCGGCAAGCCGCGCCACGCGGAGGACGAAGCGCACGGCGGTTTCCCGCCCGCGAGCCAGTCGACCGCGGCGCCCCGGTTCCGCGCGGGCCGCGGCGCGGGCATCGCGGAACTCCTGCTGCAACACCGGCAGCACCTCGAACGCCGCGCGCACCGCCGTCCCGACCCGCTCGGCGCCCAGCCGGCGGCAGGCGCGGACCCACCCTTCGCCGGCCAGCGCGCGCGAGGCGACGAGGGCGAGGCCGAAGATCAGCGTGCCGCGGACGACCATCAGGGCGCCGGCCTCCAGGCCGCGCGACGAGACGGCCACCCCCGCCCAGACCAGGTCGCGCGGCTCGAACAACAGCGCGCTGGCCACCAGGACGACCAACCCGGCAAGCCAGAACCGGGGCAGCCACAGCCGCCGCAGCAGCGGGCGATGGAACACGGCGAGCGCCGCCAGCCAGAGACCCAGCGCGACGGTCGACCAGGACAACGAGCCGCCGAACTGCAGGACGATGCAACCGGCGGCCAGCACGCCGAGGACCCAGGCGCGCGCGCGGTCAGCGGTCATCGCCGTCCTCCCCGGCGGCGCGGCGGCGCGCCGCCTCCCGTCCCACGCCGCGGCCGAACAGGCCGCCGGCGGCCCCGACCGCCGCGACGACGACGCAGAACACGGCCAGCACCGTCCAGCCGGCGCGGGGGGACAGGCCGAGCGCCCGGCCGGCGGCGCGCAGCGCCGAGAGGTACAGCTCGACGACCCCGCCGCCGAAGAACACCCACTGGGTGACCAGCTTCTGGAAGGCCGACCACAGGGCGCACAGCGCCCCGGCCAGCGCCCCCGTCGCCGCGGCCCGCGGCGCGCCGAGCAGGGCCGCCTCCACCAGCAGCCCCTCGATCAGGATCGCCGCCATCGGCCCCAGCACGATCCCGCCGGGAGAGACCGACTTGCACAGCGCCGCGACCGCCGCCGTGGCCAGGCTGGCGCCGCGCGCCGGGAGCAGTTGGCGCTGGGCCACGAGCAGCGCGGCCCCGAGCGAGGCGAGGACCACGCCGGCCAGCGGAACGTGCAGCGCGTGCAGCACCGCCCCGAGGGTGATCTCGAACGCGCCCCACGCCGCGCCGAAGGCCGTCGCGTAGGCCCAGAACCGGGCGCGGGCCGGCGCCCCGTCGGCCTCCCGGGCCACCCCCGCCCGCGGCGCGCCGTCGTGGTATGCTGCCCCCGGAGACGATGCCTCCGCCGCGGAGGAGACGACGTGCGCAAGATCGTTCGCGCGAGAACCGATCGCCGACCTCCCGGACCGCGAACCGCGGACCGGACCGTCCGGGTGCGGGTCAAGGCCTGGGTCGACTGGCCGGACGGCGCCGAGGTGGGACCGGGACGCGCCGCGCTGCTCCAGGCGGTCCGCCGGCACGGCTCGATCACCGTCGCCGCGCGCGCCGTCGGCATCGCCTACCGGACCGCCTGGAACTGGATCCAGGCGATGAACGCCGTCGCCGGCCGGCCGCTCGTCGCCGCCCGCCCCGGGGGACGCCGCGGCGGCCGCGCCATGCTCACCCCGACCGGCGAGGCCGTCGTCGCGGCGCTCGATGCGCTGCACGACCGCGTCGCCCGCCTCTCCGCCGACGCCACGGCCGAGTTCGCCGCGCTGCTCGACCGCACGACCGGCGGCGGCGTCAACCACGAACCCCCTCCCCCGCCGCGTCGTCGCCGCCGAGCGACGCGCCGGTGATCTGCGCCCCGAACCAGATCTGCCAGCCCGGCGCCGGGAACCCGGATTCGGTCTGGTAGTCCGCATCGAGCACGTTCGTCGCGCGCGCGGACAGGTCGAGCCAGCCGAACGGATGCAAGTCGAGGCGCGCGTCCCAGACGACGTACGTCCCCAGCGTGGCCCAGCGCCGCGTCTCCGGGTCCTCGAACGGCTGCGGCCCCACCAGCCGCACGAAGGTCGAGAGTTCCAGCCACGGCCGGGGCGCCGCGGACGCCCCCAGCGACGCCGCGTGTTCGGGACGGTACGGCAGCGCGTCCTCCGGCGGCTCGACGTCCAGCCGCCGAGCGAACAGATAACGGTACGACAGGTCGAACCGCAGCCAGGCCAGCGGCGCGAACGCGACCTGCAGCTCCGCGCCCGCGAGCCGCGCCGCCTCGACGTTCCGGAGCTGGTCGACCATCGAGTTGACGTGCACCGGCGCGATCAGGCCGGCGACCTCGGCATCGTAGCCGCCCGCGCGCAGTTCGAGCCCGTCGAGCGGGCGCCAGGCCAGCTCGAGCCCGACGTGCCAGGCGGTCTCGGGGCCGAGCGTCGGGTTCGGGTCGCGCTGGCCGAGCGCCCAGGAGAAGCGCTCCTTGAGCGACGGGAACCGGCAGCGGCGCGCCGCGACCGCCTCGACCGTCCACTCGTCCCGCGGCTCCCAGCGCAGCGCGACGAGCGGTCCCCAGCCGAAGGCGGGTTCGAGCGCCACGTCGGGCGTGTCGCCGGGGAACTCGACGTCGAGCTGGAGTCCCGCGGTGAGCCGCCAGCGGCGGCCCAGGGTCTGCTCGTACTGCGGCGCCAGCGTCAGCAGCGTCCGCTCGACCTCCGCTCCCTCGCCCTCGCGGTGACGGTCGTGCTGCACGCCGACCCAGGCCCGCAGCACCGACGCCCAGTCGCCGGCGGCGAACGGGGCGGTCAACCGCGCGCGGCCGCCGAAGACGCGGTCGTGATACCAGGTGTGGAACGACCGCGGCAGCGCCTGCGTCGCGTAGCGGGCGTCGTCGTAGCCGTCGAACAGGTTGTCGTACCACCGCGCCCAGACCAGCTCGTCGAGCTGCAGCCGCGCGCCGTAGCGGCCGGCATGCCCGAGCGAGGCGCCGGCGACGCGCCAGGCGTTCATCCGCCACCAGCGCACGCGGGCGTCGGCGGCGACGGTGCTCGGCGGAACGCCGCGCTGCGCGTCCAGCACGAACCCGGAGAGGCGCAGGCGGTGGCCGGCGCCGGCGTCGAACTCCGCGCCGCCGAGCAGGCGGCGCAGGCGGCGGTCGCTGTTCTCGCGGTCCCCGCCGTCCTCGTTGCGGGCGGGAACGAACCGCTCCGACAGCGGGAACGCGCGCAGGTCGTCGACGCCGCCGGCGAGCACCCAGCCGACGGGACCGGCGTGACCCGCGTGCGCCGCCTCGAGCCGCGCGCCGTGCCCGCGCCCCGACGCCTCGAAGGTCGTCTCGACCGGCGGCCCCTCGCCCGGTGGCCGCGTCACCACGTTGATCGCCCCGCCCAGGCCGTTGGGGCCCCACAGCACGGACCCCGGCCCGGCGACCACCGTCACGTGATCGACCAGCCCGGCGGGAACGAGGTCCAGGTCGATCTGGCCGTCGTAGGGCACGTAGGTCGGCACGCCGTCCAGCAGCACGACCGTCTCCCGCGGCTCGAACCCGCGCAGCATCACCGTGTGATCGCCGCGGGAGTTGGTCGTCGTGTCGACGGCGGGGTGACGAGCCAACGCCTCGGCCACGGACCGCGCGCCCTGCGCGTCGATCTCCTTGCGGGTCAGCGTCCGCACCGCGATCCCGCGGCCGCCGGCCGGGCCCGGCGACGGGGCCACCGGAGCTTCCCCCTCGCCCTCGGCCGCCCGCGCCGCGGCGGCGCCCGCCGCCGGCGCCACACCCTCGGGCAGCGGCGCCGCGGTGACCACGATCTCCTCCAGGACGATCGGCGCCGGGAGCGCTTCGGCCGCCGGCGTCGCCGCGTCCCCCGGCGACGCCGCGTCCTCCGCGCCGCGCGCGGCCGGCAGCGACGCCAGGACCAGCCCTGCCGCCGCAAGGCCGGCGAGGGCGCGGTGCGCCACGCTGCGCCGGGGCGGTCTCACGGCCGGATCACGTCGATTTCCGCGACGTCCCGCGGGCTCATGCAACCGGGGAAGCCGAGCGCCGGATCCCAGTGCAGGTCGCGGGTCACCGGATCGATGAACCCGCGCGCCAGCGTCTCCCAGGCGACCGGCACCAGCGTCGCGCAGAACTCGCGCGACTCGGGCCGGAACCCGTCGGCCCCGACGAACCCCGCGGCCAGGCCGGAGGTCGGCTCCCCCGGCAGCGCCGCCTCGATGACCGCCTGGAGTCCGACGACCGGCGTCCCTTCCACCTCCGTCGTCGGCAGCGCCCCCAGCGCCACCTCGTGCCCGGCGTCCGCGAAGACGACCGTCACGCTGCGGCCGCCGGCGTCGCCCGCGTCGCCGTCGGCGGTCACGGACTGCTCGCATCCGGCGGCGAGGATCGCCAGGGCCGCCACCGCCGGTCGGATCTTCCGCTGCATCGGTTGCCTCCCTTCTCGTTCCTCCGCATGCGTCATGCAAGCTCGTGCATAACGCATCGTTGATAGCCGCGCGCCACCGCGGGTGTCAAGCGTCCCGGCGGAGCCCGCACGCCCCCCGGCCCCGCGCGGCGGTTCGCGTCTCGCGCGGCGCCCCGGTTTCTGCTAGTCGTCCGCTCGAGGCGCGGACGGCATGGCGTCGTGGGCGTTGATCAGCGGGGAGCGGGGCGAGGGCAAGACGTCGCTCGCGTTGCGTCTGGTCGCGCGGTTGCGCGAGGCGGGGCTGCGGGTCGACGGCTTCGTGCAGCGCGCGCTGGAGGATGCCGAGGGGACGCGGACCGGGTACGACCTGGTGCGGCTCGGCACGGGCGAAACGGTGCCGCTGGCCCGCCGCGGGGCGCCGCCGGCCGACGACCGGCCGGTGGCGTGCCACTACATCTTCGACCCCGCGGCGTTCGGGCGGGCGCGGGCCTGGCTGCGCGACGGCGCCGCCCGGGCCCCGGTGCTGCTGCTCGACGAGATCGGACGGCTCGAGGCGGCGGGCGGCGGTCACGCCGGCGCCGTGCACCTGGCGCTCGCCCTGCCCGACCCCACGGTGGTGATCCTGTCGGTGCGCGCGGAGCTGCTGTTTCCCGCGGTGTACCGGTTTCTCGGGGAGCAGCCGGTCGAGCCGGTGGCGGCGCTGGAGGCGCCGGCGACGCCGGCGGCCGAGGAGGAGTTCGTCCGGCGGGTCGTGCGCGCGGTCGGGGCGGGCGGCGGCCGGGACGGCGGGCGGCGGCCACCAGGCGCGGGGGGCGTCGATTGGCGCGAGGTCTGCGCGTGAATGCGCGAGGCGTCGGCGTGGCAGACGGAGCGCCTGGCCGACCCGGGGTTCGCGCTGCCGGAGGACGCGTGGCAGCCTCGCGCCGCGCGGTTCGCCCGCCGGGCCCGCGCGGAGCCCGGCCCCGACGCGGTCGTGGAATGGCTGCGGCCGCGGCTGCGCCCGGCCGACACGGTGCTGGACGTCGGCGCCGGCACCGGCCGCTACGCGCGGCATCTGGCGGATCTGGCGGCGCGGGTCGTCGCCGTCGAACCGTCGCCGGCGATGCGCGCGGAGTTGGAGCGGGTGCTGGTCGAGGAGCGGCGCTCCAACGTCGTCGTGGCGCCCGAGGCCTGGCCGGCGGCGGCCGCGCGGCGCGCCGATGTGGTGTTCTGCGCGCATGTGGTCTACTCGATCGCCGACCTGCCGCCGTTCCTCGAGGCGCTGGACGCGGCGGCGGAGCGGCTGTGCGTCGTGGTCTGCGGGCTGCAGCCGCCGAACGCGGTGCTGGCGCCGGTCTGGGAGGCGGTGCACGGCGAGCCCCGCCTGCCGCTCCCCGGCGCGCTCGAGATCTTCAACCTGCTGCACCAGCTCGGCCTGCCCGCCGGGCTGGAGATCCTGCCGCGGGAGGACGATCGGTTCCGCTACGAGAGCCGGGACGACGCGTTGCGCGCCCTGCGCCAGCGCCTGCACCTGCTGCCGCGGCCGGAAACCGACGCGCGGATCCGGCGGGCGATCGACGCGCTGTTCGCGCATCATCCCGACGGAAGTTGTTCGATCCGCCCGGTGCCCCGCGACGTGGTGCTGTGGTGGACCCCCGGCTTCCGCCGGCCGGCCTGACCCGCGACCTCGCGCGGACGCCTCGACGTTCCGCGCCCGTCCCTGCTAGCATCGCGGCGTCCCGGCGAGGAGGTGGAGATGTCCGAGCTGACCGAATCCCCGGCATGGAAGGCGCTGGAGGCGCACCGGCAGGCCGCGGGGGACCTGCACCTGCGGCGGATGTTCGCGGAGGACCCCGAGCGGTTCGCGAAGTTCAGCCTGCGGCTGGACGACCTGCTGGTCGATTACTCGAAGCAGCGCGTGACCGCCGAGACGATGCGGCGGCTGTTCGCGCTGGCCGAGCAGGCGGACGTGCGGGGCTGGATCGGACGGATGTTCGCGGGGGACAAGATCAACTTCACCGAGGGTCGCGCGGTGCTGCACGTCGCGCTGCGCAACCGCGCCGACCGTCCGGTCCGGGTCGACGGCCGCGACGTGATGCCCGACGTCCGGCGCGAGCTGGAGCGGATGCGCCGGCTGTCCGCGGCGGTGCGCGACGGGGCCTGGACCGGCTACACCGGCCGGCGCATCACCGACGTCGTCAACCTCGGCATCGGCGGCTCGGACCTCGGCCCGCTGATGGTCTGCGAGGCGCTGCGGCCCTACGGCCGGCCCGACCTCCGGCCGCACTTCGTCTCCAACGTGGACGGCACGCACCTGGCCGAGACGCTCCGGCGGGTCGCGCCCGAGACGACGTTGTTCCTGGTGGCCTCCAAGACCTTCACGACCCAGGAGACCCTGACCAACGCCCGTTCGGCGCGCGCATGGCTCGTCGAGCGGCTCGGCGCGGAGGCGGCCGTCGCCCGCCACTTCGTCGCGCTGTCGACGAACCGCCAGGCGGTGACGGAGTTCGGCATCGACCCGGAAAACATGCTCGAGTTCTGGGACTGGGTCGGCGGACGGTACTCGCTCTGGTCGGCGATCGGGCTGTCGATCGCGATCGCCGTCGGTTTCGACCGCTTCGAGGAGCTGCTGGCGGGCGCGCACGAAGTGGACGAGCACTTCCGCACCGCGCCGCTCGAACGGAACCTGCCGGTGGTCCTCGCCCTGCTCGGGATCTGGAACCAGAACTTCCTCGGCGCAACCGCCCACGCGATCCTGCCCTACGACCAGTACCTGCACCGCTTCGCCGCGTACTTCCAGCAGGGCGACATGGAGAGCAACGGCAAGCGGGTCGACCGGGCGGGACGGGTGATCGAGGACTACGACACCGGGGCGATCCTGTTCGGCGAACCGGGGACGAACGGCCAGCACGCGTTCTACCAGCTGATCCACCAGGGCACGCGGCTCGTCCCTTGCGACTTCCTCGTCCCGGCGCAGACCCACAACCCGCTCGGCGACCACCACGCGATCCTGCTGGCCAATTGCCTGGCGCAGACCGAGGCGCTGATGCGGGGCAAGACGGAGGCGGAGGCGCGGGCCGAGTTGGAGGCGGCGGGGCTGCGCGGCGAGGCGCTGGAGCGCCTGCTGCCGCACAAGGTGTTCCCGGGCAACCGGCCCACCACCACGATCCTCTTCCGCAAGCTCGACCCGCGCACCCTCGGCCGGCTGATCGCGCTCTACGAACACAAGATCTTCGTCCAGGGGGTGATCTGGGGCATCAACAGCTTCGACCAGTGGGGGGTCGAGCTGGGCAAGCAGCTCGCGCAGAAGATCCTGGCCGAAATCCGTTCGGGCCGGCCCGCCGGCACCCACGACGCCTCGACGAACGGCCTGCTGGCGCACTGTCTGCGGCTGCGCGACGGCTGACGCCCGGACCGCCGCCGCACCCGCCTCACTGCGGCGTCAGGATCAGCGTCGTCTCGACCCGGAACTGCGACTCGACCGTGTGCCGCTCGGCGAAGAACAGGTCCAGGTCGTAGACCCCGCAGCGGGTCAGGCCGAGCGTCGCCGCCAGGTCGTCCAGCCGCACCGACGCCGCTTCCGCGGCGTGGACCCCGCCGAGGTCGATCACCAGCCGCCCGGCGATGAAGACCCACAGGTCGTCGTCGCCGAAGAACTCGAACACCTCCCCGCCCCGGTACTCGAACGCCGTCCGCAACTCGAAGGTGAAGTGGTAGTTGTGCGACCGCCCCTCGTTGCCGAACAGGGCGCCATCGATCGGAAAGAACGTGGTGTCCTCGAACACGTACCCCGCGTCGGCCGCGCTCCAGCGCAGCACGATCGTCTCGTCCCGCGCGCGGTTGTAATCCGCCGTGTCGCGGTACCACATGTCGAACCACGCGCGGCCGTTCGTGGTGTAGGTCATCGCCGACGGACGGGCGTAGACCGGCTTGCCGTCCGCGCCGAGCCGCGCCTCGACGATCCCCCGGTCGTCCGCAATCCGGTACTCGAAGTCGGGATGGTCCCACGCCGAACCGCTGCGGCGGAAGTCGCGGATCCGGCCCATCAACTCCAGCGTCGCCGGCAGGGCCGGCTCGATGCAGCCCTCCCACCGGCCGGAAACGCAGGTCTGCAGGCCGTGGCCGCACGTCCCGCAGCTTCGCGTCAGCCGCTCGTCGGTCCCTCCGTCGCAATCGTCGTCCTGCCCGTTGCAGTCCTCGGCCGTCGGATAGACCGCGCCCGTGCAAGCGCCCCACGTCCCCGAGACGTCGCAGGTCTGACGGCCCGCCACGCAGCGGCCGACGCCGATCTCCGACGGGTCGCCCAGGTAGCACGGCTGGGTCGCGCCCGGCGCGCAGGGACAGCCGTCGTCCGCGACGGTGTCGCAGTCGTCGTCGAGCCCGTTGCCGCAGACCTCGCGGTCCAGGCACGTCGTTCCTCCGTCGTCGGCGTCCGCATCCGCGTCGCCACCCATGTCCGCATCGCCGTCCGCATCCGCGTCCGCGTCCGCATCGCCGTCCGCATCCGCATCCGCGTCGCCTTCCGCATCCGCATCCGCGTCGCCGTCCGCGTCTCCATCCACGTCGGCGTCGCTGTCCGCATCGGCATCCGCATCCGCGTCCCCGTCCCCGCCCGCATCGGCATCCGCATCCGCGTCCCCGCCCGCGTCCGCGTCGCCGTCACCGCCCATGTCCGAATCCGCATCCCGGCCTCCGCCGTCATCCCGATCGGCGGCTTCCCCGGCTTCCTCGTCGGCGACGTTGGGGAACGACGCCCAGCACGCGGTCCAGGTCAGGGCGAGCGCCCATGCTGGAACGGAACGCAACCGTCGTCCGAGGCACCGCATGGGTTGGATGCTTCTCTGCGCGCGCCGGCCTGTCAAGCCGGCGTCCCGCGCGGGTGCTTGCCCGCCCGCTTCGCCCCCGCTAACCTGTTCCTCGGCGCCTCGGCGCGCCGGAGGGGTTCGTGGACCGGCGGGACGCGCGGAGCGAGGGGATGCGGGAGCGGCGCGACATCGCGCGGGCGGCCGGGTGGGCGTTCGTTGCGCTCGCGGCGTGCGGCGCGGCGTGCGACCCGCCGTCGCTGGACGGGCCCGCGACGGGTGCAGTGGCGCGCGCGGCGGAGACCGCGCCTCCGGCGGCGCGCCCCGCGACCTTCGCTGGGCTGGCGCCCGAGGTCCTCGAGCTTTCCGACGCCGACCTGGCGCGCCCGGAGGTGCTCGAGCGCTTCCGAGTCGGCCGCGACGCGGCGCGCCGCTGGGCCCTCGGCTGGCTGGCGGCGCGGGGCGAGCTGGCCGGGCCGGTCCGGGTCTGTTTCGAACTCCCGTGGCTCGACGCCGACGACGCGACGGTGGCCTGGGAGTTCGTGCTGACCGATCTGCCGGACTGCGACGGTTGGGGCGACCTCCTGCGCCACGCCCGGGCGCTGCGCGGGGCGAGCGCGGAGGGTGTTCCGGGGGAGGCGGAGTGGCGCGCCCGGACGGAGCGATCGGCGCGCCACTTCTTCACGCTCGCCGTCTCGGCCTGGTCGTTCCGGCATCCGCTGCGGGACGGGGTGAAGGGGTTGCCGTTCCGCTGGATCGCGGTCGACCGGCTGCCGGAGGCGCCGGCGACGCGCGGCATGGAGCCCGCGGCGGTCTATCCGCTGGGCGGCGCGGGCGGCTTGGTCGAGGCGGTGGACTACCGGGCGGGCGGCGAGCGCGTGCTGTTCAGCCACCACGCGGGTCGGGAAGTGCGGCCGGAGGAACTGCGCTGGCGCTTCGCCGCGGCCGCGGCGTTCGGCGAGTGGCGCGAACTGGCGCGACGGCGCCACGCGGAGGACCCTGCCGGGTGGATCGCGCGTCACGCCGCGCTGTGGCTGGGCGAGCTGAACCGCGGAGGTGCGCCGTGACCCGCCGTCCCGCCTGGGCGGCCGCGGCGGCGCTGGCCGCGGCCGTCGCCGCGCCGGCGGTCGGCCAGCCGGTGTTCCTCCAGGGAGCCGATTCGACGACCATCACGACGGTGCTGCCGCCGCGGGCGCAGGGCAGCCGGTGCTGCTCGTCGTGCGCGGCCAACGACGCCTGCCCGGACTGCGCGTGCTGGGCGACCGCGGCCGGGATGCTGTTCGCCTACTGGGACGACTACGGCCACGCCGGCGCCGGTCCGTGGGAGAAACTCCTGCCCGGCGGCGGCGCCGGGGACCCGGCGGCCTACCGCGCCGCGACGCAGCGCCTGTTCGACCTGTTCGGCGGCGACTCCTGCGAGGGTTCGGGCGTCGGCCTGTGGATCTGGGGCTTCTGCTCCGCCGACCGCGCCCTGTTCGACCGCTACACCCGCGAGCTGGGGTACTCGTTCTACTTCGAGGACTCCGACTTCGTGAGCTGGACGGACGACGTCGTCGCCGACCTCAACACCTGGAAGCCGGTGTACTACGGCTACTACCCCGAAGGGGGCGGGAGCCACGTGGTGCTGCTGGTCGGCTACGAGGCGGCCGGGCGGGCGATGTGGCTGTACAACACCTGGGACTACGCGGTGCACGTCAAGGGATTCGACGAGGCGTGGAACCATTGCGTGGTGAACGCGGAGCCGGGGGGAACGGACTGTTCCGCCGGACCGTGCTGCGACGGGCGCTGTTTCTCGCCGGCCACGCGGGTCTGCGAGACGGACGCGGCGGAGGAACGGGGCTGTCCGTGGGGCACGGCCTGCGACGCCGACGTGGGCGTCCGCCGCCGCGACCGATACTGCAGCGGCGAGAGCGAGGCCTGCGACGGAGCGCTCGGCCCGTGGAAGGACTGGCAGCGGGGCGAGCTGTGCGGCCCGGCCGCGGCCTGTTCGTGGACCTCGTCGACCTGCGAACCGGTCACGGACTGCACCTGCGAGTGTTCCAGCGGTCCGTGCTGCGACGGCTGCCGGCGGCTGCCGGCCGATCACGTCTGCGACCGGACGCCGATCGTCGAGCGGCGCTGCGCGTCGGGCGCGTGCGGCGCCGCGATCCAGAAGCGCGAGGGGCAGCGGCATTGCTCGGGCGTCTCGGACGGCTGCGGCGACGGCCTCGTGGCGTGGGGCGACTGGACCGACGAGCGGCCGTGTCCGGCGCTGTCGTACTGCACGGAGGCGGGGGGCCAGCCGGAGTGTCGGCCGTGTACGGGCGGGTGCCGGGACGGAACCTGCGTGCCGTGCGAGCCGGACTGCCGGTTCCGGCAGTGCGGACCGGACGGCTGCGGCGGGGAATGCGGCGCGTGCCCGGCCGGCATGCGGTGCAGCGGCGCGGGGCGGTGCGTGACCCCGGGCGTCGCCGGCGGCCCCGGCTGCGCCGCGCCCGGCCCCTCGCGCGCCGCGCCGCCGGCGCTCGCCGCGACCCTCGCCCTGCTCCTCGGTCTCGCCCGCCGCCGCGCCGGCCGCCGGCGCTGACGCCGCGCCGGATCAGCCCAGTTCGCTCGCCAGGAACGGCTCCAGCTCCGGGTGCCGGAAGACGTAGCCGGATCGTTCGAGCGCGCGGGGGACGGCGCGCGTGCTGTCGAGCAGCACCGCGGCCATCTCGCCGAAGAGCAGGCGCAGCGCCGCGGCGGGCGTCCGAAAGACCGCCGGTCGCCCCAGCGCCCGGCCGAGCGCCCGCGCCAACTCCGCGTTGGGGACGGGCCGCGGCGCGGTCAGGTTGACCGGGCCCGCGACCTGTTCCGCCTCCAGCAAGTGCCGGATCGCCCCGACCTCGTCGTCCAACGCGATCCAGCTCACCCACTGCCGGCCGCTTCCGATCGGCCCGCCGAGGAACCGGCGGAACGGGGCCGCCATGCGGGGCAGCGCGCCGCCGCGCCCCGAGAGCACGACGCCCGTCCGCAGATGCACGACGCGGATCCCGGCGGCGCGCGCCGGCTCCGCCGCGCCTTCCCAGGCCCGGCACACCTCGGCCAGGAATCCCGCGCCGGACGGCGCGGTCTCGTCGAGCACCTCGTCGCCGCGGTCGCCGTAGTAGCCGACGGCCGAGCCCGACAGCAGCGCGCGCGGCGGCCGGCGGAGCGCCGCCAGCGTCCGCGCCAGCAGCGCCGTACCGTCGACCCGGCTGCGCAGGATCCGTTCGCGGCGCGCGGCGGTCCAGCGGCCGTCCGCGATCCCCTCCCCCGCCAGATGCACCACCGCGTCGAGCCCCTCCAGGCCGGCGGGATCGAGCCGCCCGGCGGCGGGATCCCACGCGACCTCGTCGTCCGCCCCGGGCGTCCCCCGCACCAGCCGCCGCACCTCGCACCCGTCCGCGCGCAACGCCGCGCCGAGCGCCGCGCCGATCAGGCCGCTCGCCCCCGTCACCGCCACCCGCGACACCCCGGTCGTCCGCCCGCTCATCGCCCGTACCTCCCCAAGAACTCCCGCACGCGCAGCTTGCGCGCCGTGTTCGTCGAGCTCATGAACCGCACCGTGCCGAAGATCGGCCGCTCCGGGCCCCAGGGCCGGTCGTAGCGGCCGAGCACCCAGGCGACGCCGGCGATCGAATTCGCGTCACGGCCGTCGAGCGCCCAGCGGTCGTTGAGTCGCAGCATCGTGGCCAGCGCCTCCCGGGGCGTCGCCGACCACTCGAGGATCTTCTTGCCCCACAGCATCCGCAGGTAGTTGTGCAGCCGGCCTTCGCGGACGAGCTGCGTCTGCGCCGCATTCCAGAGCCGGTCGTGCGTCGCCGCCCGCTCCAGCTCGTCCGGCGAGTAGAGGTGGGGACGCGGGTCGCCGGCGTGACGTTCGAGCGTGGCGCGGGCCCAGGCCGGCAGCGACTCCCACCGCTCGGCCGCCTCGTCGAACGCGCAGCGGTTGAGCGCCAGTTCGCGCCAGGTGACGAGCTGGTCCAGGAACGCCTCGGCCGACGGACCCATCCCCCACCAGCCGACGCGGGCGCCGCCGGCCGGCCGTCCCAGCCGCCCCTCGTTCCAGCGCTCGGCGGCGGCCACCGCCGCGAACACCTCGTGCGCCGAAAGATGGCCGAAGTGCAGGTACGCCGAGAGACCGCTGGTGGCGTCGCGGTCCGGATCGTTCCGCTCGGCCTCGTAGCGGTCGAGCCGTTCGAGGAACCGGCCGAGGGCGGCGCGGGCGGCGACCGGGCCGCCCCGCACCGGCGCCTGCGGCACGGCGGGATCGATCGGCAGCCGGCCGAGGCCGGCGCGGCCGGCGAGCAGTTCGGGTGCGGCGACCGGCCACCGGCGGCGGACGTCGGCCGGCACGGAGGCGCGGCGGGACCGGTCGCCGGGCGCCAGCGGGTCGGCCGCGGGCAGTTCGTGCAGCCGCGACGGCAGCTCGCGCTGCAGCAGCGCGCGGAACGACCGGGCCGTGTCGTACGCCCGATCGGCCCGCCGCAGCGGCAGCAACCCGTTCCCGTCGACCCGTTCCAGCCGCACCGGCAGCCGCCGGGCCGCCGCGCGGACCATCCGGGGCAGGAAGAAGAACGGCACGTCGTCGGTCACCACCAGGCACGCCTCGGCGGCGAGCCGCTCGAGCAGTCCGCGGCCGGCGCCCGCCTCCGGCTCCACGTAGGGGTAGTACGTCACGCCGGCCGCCCGGAACCGCGCGGCGTTGTCGCGCATCCCGTCGAGAACGAAGCGGTGGAAGCGCGCGGCGGCGAACGGATAGCCGGCGCGCAGCGCCTCGAACACCAGCAGCGGCCGCCCGAACTCCCGCGCGCGCTCCGCCGCCCGCTGGAGCCCGAAGTTCCACCCGGTCCGGCGCGCCCCGATCATCCAGTACAGGACGTAGCGACCTCCGGCGCGCACCGGCGCCTCGTTGGCGTCGGCCACCCGTTCGGGCGGAACGCCGGCCGTCGCCGGCCGCGAGCCGTCAAGGACCGTGGCGCGCGCCACCCGCCGCTCCGCCCGCCCCGTCAAAGGATGTTGTGGATGTGCAGCCGGGCCCCCAGGGTCAGCCCGAGCAGGTGCAGCCAGTTCGAGGTGTAGCCGTCGCCCGGCGGCGGGTCGTTCTGGCTCGTCCCCTCCGCCCCACCGCCCACGTAGCGCAGGTTGAGGAATACGTCGAACGCGGGATGGATCGCGTAGCCGATGCGGGCCGACAGATCGAGGATCGCCCCCTCGACGTCGCTCTTGCCGCCGTTGAGGTACTTGATCGGCGCGTAGAACCCGTCGGCCTCCAGGCCGAGCCACATCCCGAAGTCGAATCCGTACTCGCCCCGGAACCGCAGCAGCGGTACCGGCCCGACGTCGCTGTTCGTGCGGCGGATCGACCCGTCGGCCGAGGTGAAATTGATCACCGCGTCGCGGATCTGCAGCGCCGCCCCGATCGAAACCTCGTACTGCGGGTCGTCGGGGAAGAAGTCGTAGTGGTACCCGATCCGGTAGTAGTCGAAACCGTAGCGCGTATCGAGCCCCGACCCCTGCGGGAACGTCGCCTCATCGACCACGATGTCCCGGCGCAGGTAGACGCTGGTCCGGATGTCGAGCGGCTGGTACAGGAAGGTGACGGTGTGCCCGGGGCCGAACTCGATCTCCGCCTGGAGCCGGCCGGTCGGGAACCAGACGTCCTGTCCCCCCTCCTCGACGTAGTCGAACGTCGAGCCGTTCGAGCCGAACTGGATCGTGTGCCGGAGCGGGATCAGCGTGCCGATCTCGGCCAGGGCCCGCCCCTGCACGAACGGCAGTTCGCCCGCCTCGCCGTCGGCCCGTGCCGCCGGCGCCGTCGCCAACCAGATCAAGGCCCCGCCCAACAACAACAAGCGCAGCTTGTTCATCTTCTCCTCCCTCCCGCGGTTCGGACCGGCGGTCGCCGGTTCCGGTCTGCCGCACCATCCTTCACGGCGCGTGCAGGGACACCCTAACCACTCTTCCGGCGCCGGCAGGTTCCGAGTCGTCGAGTCCCTTCCGCCTCGACGCTGCTCCGGCCGCGTCAGGCGCCCGGACGCTGGACGAAGACCCCCTTGTGCACGTCGTCCTGGCTCACCAGCGCCCCGGCCGGCACGCCGGAGGTCAGCCAGACGTTGCCGCCGATCACCGCGCCCCGGCCGATCGTGACCCGACCCAGGATCGTCGCCCCCGAATAGATGATCACGTCGTCCTCGACGATCGGATGGCGCGGCACACCCTTGACCGGATTGCCCCGCTCGTCGAGCGGGAACGAGCGGGCGCCGAGAGTCACGCCCTGGTACAGCCGAACGTTCTTCCCGATCACCGTCGTCTCCCCCACCACGACGCCGGTGCCGTGATCGATGAAGAACGCGTCGCCGATCTCCGCCCCCGGATGGAGATCGATGCCGGTGAGCGAGTGGGCGTGCTCGGTGATCATCCGCGGGATGATCGGCACCCCGAGCCGGTGCAGTTCGTGGGCCAGACGCTGGGCCGCGATCGCGATCAGCCCCGGATAGCAGAAGATCACCTCGTCCGGGCTCGTGGCCGCGGGGTCGCCCTCGTAGCCCGCCCGGACGTCGGTCGCCAGCCGCCGCCGCACCTCGGGCAGCCGGCCGAGGAAGCCGCGCGTGATCTCGCGCGCCCGCGCCTCGCAATCCGCGTCGCACTCCCCCGTCCGGTCGCACGCAAAACACAGCCCGCGCCAGACCTGCTCCTGGAGGATCTTCTGGACGCGGTCGAGCGTCGCGCCGATGTGATAGCAGCGGTTCTCCGCCGTCACCTCGGAAACGCCGAAGTAGCCGGGGAACAGTACCGAGCGCAGCAGATCGAACGCCCGGACGACGACCTCCCCCGACGGCAGCACGCCGCGCCGTCCGGGACCGCGCAGCATCTCGAACCCGCTGCCCGTCCCGCACAACGCCTCGACCACCCGCGCCAGGTCTCCTCCGTCGCCCGCGCAGGCCGGGCCGGAGTCCTTCTCCGTCTCGTTGTCGGACATCCCGCGCCTCCCTCCCCGCCTCGGGTCGTCGGCCGCCGCCTCCCGAGTCCGGGCCTTCGCCGTGCCGGCGGCCGCAACCGCCCGGCGCGCCGCCGTCCGCGGCGGCCGCAGCCTACCAGAACCGCCGCCGCACGCCAGACCGGCTGCGCCCGGAGTACACCCCCCGGCCGGGGCGGCACGCGGTTCGCGCGCGGCACCGCCACCGGACCCGAGCCGTGACGTCGTGCCGCATCAGGAAGACCTCGCGGCGCCGCCGGCCTGTTCGGGCGGTCGAAGCTGGTCGAGCGGCGAACGGGGGCCGGGGGCGGGAGGTTCGGCGGCGAAGCCGAGCGCAGCGAGGGCGACGACGCGGTGGTCGTCCGGGACACCCAGGTGCGCGGCGACGGCGCGGTGTTCGAAGCGGAACGCGGCCTGCCAACCGAGGCCCAGTTCCCCGGCGGCGACGAGCAGGTTGGTGACGGCGATCGGCACGTCGATCAGGAAGAACGGCTGTTCGCGGGTCCGGGCGCGGATCGGAAACGGCGCGGCGAGACCCACGACGACCAGCGGGGGAAGCGTGTCGCCTTCGAACGCCGCATCCGGAAACGCGGCGGCCAGCAGCGCGGCGGTCGCCGTCCGTCCCTCGACGACGACGTGGCGGGCGATCTGCGAGTTTTCCGCCGAGGGGGCCCAGCGGGCGCACTCGAGCAGCGCGGCGAGACGGGACTCGTCGACCGGCTCACCGGTGAAGCCGCCGGCCGGGCGGAGCGGACCGAGGCCCGGCCAGACGGCGTGCTCGTCCCCCTGTACCCCGCGCGCCGCCCACGGGACCCGGCCGGCGACGAATGGGACGCCGAAGCGTCCGCGGTGCGCGATCCGTTCGAGCGGTTTGCGGCGGCCGGAGAGGACCCTTTGCGCGGCCGCGTCCCAGCCGCGGCCGAGCCACGATCCGCCGGAGTCCGGGCCGACGGCCGGATGCCCGACGGGGATCACCGCCAGCGGCCGCTCGCCCTCCCCCAGCCCCGCCGCCTCGGCCACCGACCGCTCGTGGAACCCCGCCACCCAGCACGAGCCGACGCCGCGTCCCGTCGCCTCGAGCACGGCGAGCTGTCCGGCGACGGCGCCGTCGACGTTGTACCAGTGCCGATCGCCGTCGCGCAGGCCGGACCGCGAGTCGCCGGTGACGATGAGGAACACGGGCGGGTTCGAGCGGAGCAGCCAGGGATTGATCTTGCCGACCAGGCCGGCGGTGACGGCGCGCGGCATGCGGCGCACCGCGTCCGGTTCGTCCACGACCAGGACGCGGCCCGAGCGACGCCCCTCGACGGACGGCGCCGACGCAACGACGTCGCGCAGCGCCCGCACCGTCTCTGCCGGGAGCGGGTCCGGACGGAAGCTCCGGTACGAACGGCGCCGCAGGACGGCGAGCACCCGCGGACCGGGCGGCGCGGACACGGTCGCCGCCACGACGCCTCAGCTCCCTCCCTTGCGGGCGCGCAGCAGGTCTCCGAGCGTGTCGCGGGGGCCGTCGTCCAGCGGCCGGCCGGCGAGCGACGCGGCGTAGGCCCGCCCGTCCTCCTCCTCCACGTCGGCCAGTTCCAGCGCGATGCGCCGGCGCTCCGGGTCGACCTCCCGCACGACCACCGGGAACGTCTGGCCGACCTTCGCCGCCTCGCGGGCGTGCCGGATCGGCTTGCCCTGTGCGAGTTCCCCGACGTGCAGCAGCCCCTCGATGCCGGGCTCCAGCTCCAGGAACGCGCCGAAGCTCTCGACGCGCACGACCTTGCCGGTCGCCCGCGTGCCGGGACCGAACCGTTGCGGCGCTTCGTCCCACGGGTCGCGGGCCAGCGCCTTGAGCGACAGGGAGATGCGGTCGCCGCGTTGCGGGTCGTCGCTCCGTTCGATGCGGAGGATCTGCACCTCCACTTCCTGCCCGACGGACAGCACGTCGCCGGCCCGCGTGACGCGCGCGAAGCCGATCTCGCTCACGTGCAGCATCCCCTCGACGCCGCCCAGATCGACGAACGCGCCGTAGTCGCGGAGCTGCGTGACCTTGCCGCGGACCACGTCGCCTTCCTGCAACCGGGCGCGGGCCTCTTCCCGAAGCCGCCGCGCCTCCTCCTCCAGGACGCTGCGGCGGCTGAGCACCAGATTGGCGATCCGCCCGCGCGGTCCCGGTTCCAGTTTGGTGATGCGGAACGTCAGCTTCTGCCCGATGAACGGCGACGCGTCCTCGGTGCGGCGCAGGTCGAACTGCGAGATCGGGCAGAAGCCGCGCACCCCCGACACCTGAACCTCGACCCCGCCCTTGTTGACCCCGGTCACCGTCCCCTGCACCGGCACCCCCGCCGCGTGCGCCTCCGCCAGTTCGTCGGCGCCGACGACGCCGCGACCCAGCCGGCAGCGCAGGAGCAGGCTCCCCCGCCGGCCGTCGACCTGCGCCACCTTCGCCTCGATCTCCCGGCCGACCTCGACCAGCACCCGGCCGTCGGCGTCCTGAACCTCGGCCAGCGGCAGGATCCCCTCCGCCTTGAGCCCCAGATCGACCAGGACCGTCTCCTTGCCGATCGACACGACCCGTCCCCGCACCGCGTCGCCGGGCTGGGGCCCCTCGCGCCGGGGCACGAAACTCCCCGCCTGCTCGTACTCCGCCAGCAGCGCGCCGAAGTCCTCGTTTCCTTCCTGCAATCCGAACCCGTCGTCGTCCCGGTCCTTCATGGCGGGGCGCATCCTAGGCAACCCGCGACCGGATGTCGACGCTCTCGACCGGCCCCGCCGCGGGGTCCGGCCGCCCGCACGCCGATACCCCGGCGCGACGGCGCAGCGCGCCGCGGCACGCGCGCCGGCCGAAATGCCGCGTCGTCCGCGCGGCGCAGGTCCTACGGCCCGGCCCGCGGCACCCGCGCCGCCCGGTCGCGCGCCGCCCGCGCGTCCCGTTCCCGACCGGCGTCCTCCCACGCCGCCGCCAGCGCCTCGAACGCCGCCGCCGTCTCGGCGTCCGTGGTCGCGCCCGTCCACAGCGTCTCGGCTTCCTCGACGTTCTGCGCGAGCCGCGCCGCCGCGCGCCCCAGGTCGGCCGCCGCCCGCAGGCGCAGCGCCGGACAGCCGGGCTCCTCGCGGCAGCGGAAGGTCAACACCGCGCGCAGTTGCTCGACGGCCGGCACGGCGTCGCCGAGGTGCAGCGCGCATGAACCGCTGCGGTACGTCGCGAACCACCACGTCGCCGGGTCGCTCGCCAGCAGCGATCGGGCGAGGCGGACGTACCGGTCGCGCGCCGCCGCCCAGTCGCCCCTGGCGAACAGCACCTCGGCACGCCGGAGCTGCTCGGCGTCGTCCAGCATGACTGGCGTCGGCAGGAGTTCCGCGTCGACCGGCGCCGGGCCTTCGCCGACCGGTCCACCGTCGCACGAGGCGTCCGCCATCGGTCCCGGCGTTTCGGGCGCGCAGGCGCCCGCCGGTGCCGGCTCGGACGCCTCGAGCCATGCGGCGCCGGCGCGCGGGTCGGAGTCGACGGCGGTGCCGCGATGCTGGGAGTAGCCCGGCCGGAGCGCCAGGTAGGCCGTGCGGCACTCGCCCGCGACGGCCGTCCCGAAGACCGTCAGCGCGTCGTCGTCCGGCGCACCTTCGAACGGCTGGAGCACCACGCGGGTCGCGCACGGCTCGCAGTGGTGGCCGCGGGGACAGGGGCCGCAGTCCCACACGGCCGCGACGTGCGCGGCCAGCGTCACCCGACCGGGGAGTTCGGGGCCCGTCGCGACCTCCGCCCACGACGCCGCGCGGTAGAGACGATCGTCCCGCTCGACCCATCTCGCACAGCGTGCCACCGCCGCGCGCCGCTCGGCATCGACCGGCTCCGCCGCGGCCGGCGTCGGCTCGGACTCCTCGACCGCTTCCGGCGCGGCCGGAACCCCCGCATCCGCCGCCACGGCTGCCTCCTCGCCCGACCCAGCCGGCGCGAGCGGGGGCGGCGGCGGGGGAGGCGTGCCCCAGTCCCGCGCCGGCGCCCCGCAGGCCGCAGCACCGAGCGCGGCCGCGGCGGCAAGCACCCGGGCGGCGCACGGGACGCGGAAGCGCCGCGAACGTCGTCGGCCCGTCGGACTGCCGTTCATCTCCTCGCCCTCCGTCGTTCGTCGAGCGGCGTCGTCGAGAATACGCCGCTGCGCGAAGGGATGCCAGCGGCCACGGCGATCCCCCCGGAGCGTTCGGCCGCGAGGCCCGGCGATCATCCGCCGGGCGCGGCGGGGACCTTGCGCCGGCGACGCGAAGCGCCGGCAGGGGCATCGGGATGTGTGCGGCCGGCGTGGCTTGACCCCGCCCGGCGGGCGTGGTTCGCTCCCGGACATGGCGGGGATGCAACCCGACGAGGGGTGCGTGTTCTGCGGCCGCCCGCGGCGCGTCGGTCGCGCCTCCCGGGCCGTCGCGTGCGCGTTGTGCGGCGCGACGTTCGAGTCGCGCGAGATCTGCGAGGCGGACCATGCGGTCTGCGAGCGGTGCCGGGCGGTGCCGGCGGAGGACTACATCGCGGCGGTGTGCGCCGCGACCACCGAACGCGACCCGGCCGCGCTGGCGCGCCGGCTGATGCTCCACCCGGCGGTCAAGCTCCACGGCCCGGAACACCACTTCCTCGTCCCCGCCGTGCTGCTCGCCGCCCACGCCAATGCGACCGGCGAGCGCGAGTCGCTGCCGACCCGCTTGCGCGAGGCCCGCCGCCGCTCGCAAGGCCTCACCGGATGCCTCGGCGGCACCCACGGCGACTGCGTCGCCGCGGTCGGCGCGGGGGTCTTTGTCAGCGCCCTGACGGGCGCGACGCCGCTCTCGCGCGTCGAGTGGCGCAGGAGCAACCTGGCGACGGCGCGGGCCCTGGTGCGCGTCGCCGAGGCGGGCGGGCCCCGCTGCTGCAAGCGCTGCGCGTTCCTCGCGCTGATCGAAACCGCCGACTTCGTCGCCGAGACCTTCGGCGTCCGGCTCCCGATCGCCCAACCGGTGGTCTGCACGCACTTCGAACGCAACGCCGAATGCCTGCGGCTGGACTGCCAGTTCTTCCCGCGGCCCTCGCGCGCGCGGCCCCCCGCGTCCGGGCGGAGCGGGCCGGCGGCGCCGGGAAGGCCGAAGGACCGGCGGCCAGGGGGACGGACGGCCCCGGCGAAGAAGGCGGCGGCCCGCCCGTCGTCCGCCCGGAAGCGCTGAGGACGCCCGCCGCGCGCGTCCGCCGGAGGAGTTCGCAGCCCGATGCCGTCTTCCACCCCCGCCGGCGACCCCCGGGTCCTGCTGGTCAAGAGCCGGCCGAACGGCGACTACCCGCAGGTCTCGCCGGCGATCGGCCTGCTGTCGCTGGCGGCGGTACTGCGGGCCGAGGCGCGCGCCGAGGTGCGGCTGCTGGACCTGCGGCTGACCGGGCGGCCCGAGGCGGACCTGGCGCGGGCCTGCGTCGAGTTCCGGCCGCACATCGTGGGGATCTCGGCCCTGACGCACGAGAGCCGCGCCGCCCGCCTCGCCGCGGCGACGGCCCGGCGCGCCGCCCCCGGCGCCCGCGTCGTGCTCGGCGGCCCCCACGCCTCGGCGCTCGGGCCCGCCGTGCTGGAACGGATCCCCGAACTCGATGCCGCGCTGCTCGGAGAGGGCGAGGCGTCCGTCGCCGGGCTGGTCCGGCGCCTGGCGGCCGGCGAGACGCTCGCCGGTCTCCCCGGCGTCGCCCACCGCACGGACGGTGGCGTCTCGTGCGCCGGTTCCGCCCCGCTCGCGGACGACCTCGATCGCCTGCCGACCCCGGCCTACGACCTGGTCGACTTCGACGCGTTCGCGCGGCGGCCGCGCTTCGCGCGCACCGGCGCCGGCCGCTACATGACGGTGATGTCGTCCCGCGGCTGCCCGTTCGGCTGCCTGTACTGCCACAACATCTTCGGCCGCCGCTACCGGGCCCGCAGCGCCGGCTCGTTCGTCGCCGAGCTGGAGCTGCTCCGCCGGAGGTGGGACGTGCGGGAGTTCGAGGTGGTCGACGACGCGTTCAACCTCCGGCGGGAGCGCGTGATCGAGATCTGCCGGGGGATCGTGGACGCCGGCCTCGATGCGCGGCTGTCGTTCCCCAACGGCATGCGCGGCGACCTGCTCGACGAGGAGCAGCTCGAGTGGCTCCGGCGGGCCGGCACGAACTACCTGGCGATCGCCGTGGAGACCGCCGCGCCCCGCATGCAGGCGCTGATCGACAAGCGCATGGACCTGGAACACGTCCGGCGGGTCGTGCGCGCGGGCCGGCGGCTGGGGATACACATGCACGGCCTGTTCATGCTGAACCTCCCCGGCGAGACCCTCGACGAGATGCGGCAGACCGCCGACTTCATCGTCGACTCGCCGTTCCTCTCGTTCAACCTGGGAGTCGCCACGCCGTTCCCCGGCACGCGGCTGGCCGAGCGGGCGCGCGAACGGGGAGTGGAAGTCCCCGAGGAGCCGCTCGACGGCTTCTACGGCGCCCGGTTCGAGACGCTGTCCGAGGCGTCGGTGGACGAGATCAACCGGCTGCGGCGCCGGACCATGCTGCGGTTCTACCTGGACCCGCGCCGGGCCTGGGGCCTGGCCCGCTCGCTGCCCGCCCGCGCGCTGCTCGACCTCCCCGGCATCTTCCTGCGCCGCCTGCGGCTGGAAAGCTGAGACCGCGATCCGGGCGGCGCCCGGCGTCTTGCGACGGCGCGGCGGGCGGCGTAGATTCCGCGCCCGCCGGACGGCGGAGGACGATTGCCGGAAAACGGATCCCGGGTGCTGGTCGAGTTCCTGCGACGTCGGGGCTGGCTCGTCCTGGCCCTGCTCGCCGTCGTCGGCTTCTTCTTCCCCTTCTTCCTCCAGTGGGGCCGCTACGGCTTCGGCGACTGGGGCTACTTCCACCAGCTCGACGCGGTCGCCCGGCGCACGATCCTCGACTTCGGCGAGCTTCCCGAGTGGAACCCGTACTCGTGCGGCGGCAACGTGCTGGCGGCGAACACGCAGGCCCACGTCTGGTCGCCCTGGCTCGTGTTCCCCCTGCTGCTCGGTCCCGCCGACGGCGAGAAGGTTGCCGTGTTCCTCCACGCGCTGATCTCGGCGCTCGGGATGTGGTCGCTGCTCGGCGCGATGGGCGTGCGCGGCGCCGGCCGGTTCCTCGGCACGGTGCTCTGGACCTGCTCCGGGTTCTTCGGACACCAGGTTTCCGGCGGGCACGTCTGGGCCTGGCCGTTCTACTACCTGCCGCTGGTGCTGCTGTTCTTCTTCCGCGGCTGCCACGAACTGCGCTGGGCCTCGCTGGCCGGCCTGTTCTGGGGCCTGATGGCGATGGAAGGCGGCGTCTACCCCGCGCCCTACACCGCCCTGCTGCTCGGCCTCGCCGCGCTCGCCCTGCTCCTCGGCTGGACCCCCCTCGAAGGACGCCCGCGCGCCGCCTGGTGGCGCCCCCTCGCCGCCCTCGGCGTCGCCGCCGCGTTCTTCTTCCTCGTCGCCGCGATCAAGCTGCTGCCCGACCTGGCGCACATGTCGGCCCACCCGCGCACGGTCGCCGACTACGACCGCTTCCCCGCCGCCCTGCTGCTCGACACCCTCGTCGGCCGCTCGCGCGACTGGGCCTGGGACCGCCCCTGGTTCCACAACTACCGGTGGTGGGGCGAGTACGGCAACTACGTCGGCTGGGCCACCCTGGCGCTCGCCGCCGGCGCGGTCGCGTTCCGCTTTCGACGCGCCCGCGTCCCCCTGCTGCTGCTCTCGCTCGGACTGACCCTCGCCCTCGGCCACCTCGGCCCCGGCACCCCCTGGGACGCGCTGCACCGGCTGCCGGTGTTCGAGAACCTGCGCGTGCCGAGCCGCTTCACCGTGTTCACCTCCCTGGCGCTGGCGTTCCTCGCCGGCCTCGCCGTATCCGAAGGCGAGGCGTGGCTCCGCGCCCGGTTCCGCGAAGGCCGCCGGCGCCGCCTCGCCGTCCTCCTGCCGGCCGTCGTCGCCGTGGGCGTGGCCGCCGACGTGGCGATCTTCAACGCCCACCCGATGTACCGCGTCTGGTCGGAAGATCCCCCGCCGGCCGACCGTCCGCCGGCGGCGATCAAGCAGGTGCGCGGCACCTACAAGCGGATGTACGACCACACCGCCCGCAACCACGGGACCCTCGTCTGCCAGGAGAACAACTCGATCCCCCGCTCGCCCCGCGTCAAGGAGCAGGACCACGAGTACGGCGTGATCCTCCCGAGCGACGGCACGGTGCGCCTCGTCGACTGGTCCCCCAACGAGATCCGCCTCGACGTCGATCTGCAACGCGACGCGATCGTCTGGATCAACCAGAACTACCACGCCGGCTGGAGTTCCAACGTGGGCCGCGTCGACAGCCTCGAGAACCAGCTCGTCGTGCTGATGCCGAAGGGCCGGCACCGGCTCGACCTGCGCTACCGCACGCCGGGACTGCGAGCCGGGATGGCGCTCACCGCCGCCGGCCTGCTGCTGATCGCGGGCTGGTTCGCCGGCGACCGCTGGTGGCGCCGGCGCCGCGCGCCACGGCCGCCCGACCGGCCGGGCGGCGCCGGGGGCGCCCCCTCCCCGTCCGGTCCGGACGCCCCGCCGGCCGGCGCGGCCGGACCTTCTTCCGGGACGTCGTCCGTCGCCGCCGCTTCCGCCCCGCCGCCAACCCCGGCGCCGGACGGGACGGACATGCCGCCGGTCGAGCCGGCGGCACCGCCGGTCGAGCCGCCGGCGCCACCCGCCGGTTCCGGGCGACGATCCGGGCCGCCGCGCGCGTCGCGGCGCCGGTGGTGGCGCGCCTTCGCCCTCGATGCCGCCTTCGTGGCCGCTGCCCTGGCCCTCCCCGCCTCCGCGCTGCTCGTCGCGGAGCCGGGCGACCCGGTCTGGACCCGCGAGGTCCACGACTATGTCCGCGCCCGCTTCCGTCCGGGCGACGTGCTCCAGTTCAACCACGCCTGGACCGGCGAGTCGCTGCGCCGGTTCGACGGGCTCGAGCAGGCGCTGCCCGCCGTCCAGCCGCAACTGGTGGAGGGCGGCTGGCGGCGGCTGTGGTACGTGTACTGCACGCGCGACGGCGACGAGCGGAAGCTCCGGGAGGTCCGGGACCGCTACGAGGAGCGCACGCGCGCCGCGTTCGGCCACTACGAGGTCTACCTCTTCGAGCCGCCGGGGGCGGCGGGGCTGGTCTATCTCCACGACCGGCTGGAGACGGCGCGGGCGCGCGTGCTGCCCAAGAACAGCGAGTCGTACGACTGCGCGCGCCGCGGCGACGGCCCGCCGCTCGTCTGCGGGCCGCAGCCGTACCAGGAAATCCGCAAGACGCGCGAGAAGCTGGGCGGCCAGCCGCGCCAGGCGATCTGGGCCCACCCGCTCGGCGAACAGGCGACGATCGAGCTGACCTTCCCCGACGCGCTGGTCGGGGTCGAGCCGACGTTCACCTTCCGCTACGGGCTCACCGACGCCGCCGCGACGGCCAGGAACGGCGGGCCGGTGGAAGTGGTCGTCCGGGCCGGCCACGTGCTGCTGCGGCGGATCGAGGCGCCGAACGAGGCGGAGTGGCACGCGGTGGAACTCGCCGTGCCGGAGGGGGCCCCGCGCGACCTGGTGGTTTCGATCCGCGCCGAGGACGCGGGCGCGCGCCATTTCTGCTTCGATGCCGTGCTGCGATCGGTCCGGACCGCGGACGCGGAAGACGCCGGGACAACCCCGACCGTCCGGTGAACGGACGCGGCCCGCGCCCCCGGCAGCGCCCTGTTCGACCCGCGGGGCGTCGCGCCGTCGCGCTACCGTACGGCGTCCTCGACTTCCGCCAGATGGGCCAGCCAGTCGGTGAACCACTTCACGTCGCCGGGGTTCCACCCCGGCTTGTGGATCAGGATGATCAGCGCCAGGACGAGCGCCGTGCCGCACGCCGCGACGACGAACCCGGCCCGCTCGTCCCACGAGCGCCGTTCCCCGGCGCCCCGCAGCATCGCCGCGCCGGCCAGCGCGGCGAGCAGCAGCAGCGGCAGCAGGCAGAGCCGTCCGTGCCAGCCGAGCAGGCGCGTCGCCAGGTTCGGCGAGACGTGGGGGCCGCGCAGCGCGGGCAGCACGGCATCGAGCACCGGGTTGGTCGCATTGTCCGGCAGCTCGGGGAACACCGCGTGGACCGCCTGGTGGTACGCGAACCCGGCCAGGGCCAGCCCGCGCGCCAGCGCGTCGGCGGTGCGCCAGCGCCGCAGCGCCGCCGCGCAGAACGCCGCCGGCACCATCGCCCAGCCCATCACCGGCACGAGCAGGCGGGAGCCGAACGACCAGTTGCCGTGCCAGATCTTCGTCCCGGCGATGAAGGCGAAGAAGTAGAGCAGCGCCGCGCCGAACAGGGCCGCCAGCCGCGGCCGGCCCTGCCGGGCCAGCAGCACCAGCCCCGGGAGCGCCAGCAGCAGGATCGGCGAGGTGGTGAAGAAGCCGCGGTGCAGGCTGAACAGCCCGCCCCACAGGTACGACGCGTGCGGCGCCCCGACGCCGCCGATCCCCTGGCCGTGCAGTTCCCGCAGCCCCGGATCGACCAGGAACTGGTACGAGAGCCGGAACGGGCCGCCGAACGCGAGGGTGTTGTAGCCGAAGAGCAGCACGACGAACGGCAGCGCGCCCAGCACCAGCATCGCCGTCGCCGTCGGCCGGCGCCGCAGCGGACCGCTGACGACGTACAACGCCAGCAGCGCGGCCGGGATCCCCGCCTGGTACTCGGTCAGGCCCGCGAGCCCCGCCAGCAGGCCGGCGCCGAACAGCGGCAGCCGGAACCCCCGCCACGGGCCCGGCGGCGACGCGCCGACCGCGCCCGCCGGCGCCTCGACCGCCGCCCCCGCCGCGGGCGGAGATCGCGGTCCGCCTTCCACCGCCTGCTCCGCGCGCAACACCAGGTCCAGCGCCCCGACCAGGCAGACCGCGACGATCTGGTGCCCGTAGAACGCCGTGCCGTAGTGGAAGGCGGCCGTCCCGAGCGTCCAGGCCAGCGAAACGAGGTCGACGACCGCGGGGGCCTGGCCGAGCCGCCGCAGCAGGCGCCGCATCCAGAAGAATCCGACGAGCGCGACGGGCAGCATGACCCACGTGCGCATCAGGTTGATCACTTCGGCGATCTTCCAGTCCTCCGCCTTCGTGAACCGCCGGGCGATCCAGTACGGCGCCACGCCGAGCAGGCTCGTGCCGGGAGCCTTGTCGGTGTAGTAGCGGCCGTCGCGCCTCGCCCAGTCGTTCACCGGCCCGTACCGCTCGACCGCCTGGTCGATCGACAGCGTCCCGTGATCGACGATGGAAACGACGAGGTACGCCCGCGTCCGCTCGTTGGGAACGGTGATGTCGGCGTACATCCAGCTGTAGCCGAGCAGGCTCAGGACCAGCAGGCCGAGCAGCAGTTCCCAGCGCGCGCCGTGACGCCATGGGGCGACGGCGGCGCGCAGACGTTCCAGGCCGCCCCGCAGCCGCGCCCCGCAGCCGGTCCGTCCCTCCTCCATCACCGCCGCCCGACCTCGCCTGCCCACCGTTCCGCGACCGGAACCGGATAACCGCTCGAGAACATCGGCCTGCCGCCCGTCGCTCCGTCGCGCATCGCCCGTCCTCCCGCGCGGCCGGCGGAACGCCCCTCGGCGGCCGGCGCCGACCCGCAACGGGACGGCGGCGAGTCTACCCCGGTCGCCCGCCCGATTGCACGCGGCCGCGGCCGGCCGGCGTCGCCCCGCGGGCGGTCGCCGCCGTGTTCGACCGGCAGGAACTCCGGGAGTCGGACGTGGGGGGCGGCCCCGGCGGCGAACGACGCCGGGCAGATCCGCGACCGGATCAATACTGCCGCTCGTCGAGACAGACCCGCTCGCCGGGCGCCCCCGGCGGCGCCGTGCACTCGTATTGCCCGCACGCCGAACGGAACGTGTCGTAGGCGTTCCAGCGGCAGTCCAGGTCGTCGGTGCAGCGGACGAGACAGCTCCGCGAGGTGATCGTCATCCCCATCACCGTCCGGCTGTCCTCGAGGCGATACGTCCCGGCCGGGCAGGCGTGCGTGTTGAAGTTCCCCGGCTGCGGCACCATGCCGCAGAGCAGGCCCGTGCAGCGGACCGCGAGCAGCGTGCAGTAGCCCTCCGCGTAGTAGGTCTCGGTCCCCGAGGTCGCCTCGCGGATGCTGCGCATGCAGGCGACGACCCCGCCGGACCCCGCCGGCGGAACGACGTTCTCGCAGCCGACGATCGTGCCCGCCGCGAAGTTGGTGTCGGAGCACCCGGAGGTGCAGGTGCACGGCGCGCCGATGCCGTGGTCGTTGTTCGTGCAGGAGGTGGTGCAGGTGTCGCGCGAGTTGGTGTTGCCGTCGTCGCACGCCTCGCCCGGGTCGAGCCGGCCGTTGCCGCACAGCGCGGCCGACATCTCGCAGACGCCCAGGCAGTCGGTCCCCGTCCCGCACCACTCGGTGATCAGGTCGCCGTCGTCGCACGCCTCGTGCCCCGCCCACGCGTAGCCGTCGCCGCAGGTCGGAAGCGCGCACGTGGTCAGGCAGTCGTCCGTGTTCGACGCATTCCCGTCGTCGCACGCCTCGCGACCCGACCACACGTAACCGTCCCCGCACCGCGCCGCCGCGCAGGTGGTCAGGCAGGCGTCGGTGTTCGACGCGTTCCCGTCGTCGCACGCCTCGTGCCCCGCCCACACGTAGCCGTCCCCGCAGCTCGCGCTCTGGCAGGTGTTGAGACAGGCGTCGGTGTTCGACGCGTTCCCGTCGTCGCACGCCTCGCCGGCCTGGACGATGCCGTCGCCGCAACCGGCGGCGGTGCAGGCGTTCGTGCAGGCGTCGGTGTCGATCGTGTTGCCGTCGTCGCACTGCTCGACCCCGGCCCAGACGTACCCGTCCCCGCACCGCGCCGCCGCGCAGGTGGTCAGGCAGGCGTCGGTGTTCGACGCGTTCCCGTCGTCGCACGCCTCGTGGCCGGCCCACACGTGCCCGTCCCCGCATGCCGCCGCCGTGCAGCCCGCCGGACAGGCGTCCGTGTCGTCCGCGTTCCCGTCGTCGCACTCCTCCACCCCCGCCTGCACGAACCCGTCCCCGCACCGCGCCGGAACGCAGCTCGTCGGACAGGCGTCCGTGTCGTCCGCGTTCCCGTCGTCGCACGCCTCCACTCCCGCCCGCACGAACCCGTCGCCGCACCGCGCCGGAACGCAGCTCGTCGGACAGGCGTCCGTGTCGTCCGCATTCCCGTCGTCGCACTCCTCCACCCCCGCCCGCACGAACCCGTCCCCGCACGCGGCGACCCGGCACAGCGAGGTGCAGCCGTCGTCGTCGGCGCGGTTCCCGTCGTCGCACTCTTCCACCCCCGCCTGCACGAACCCGTCCCCGCACCGCGCCGGAACGCAGCTCGTCGGACAGGCGTCCGTGTCGTCCGCGTTCCCGTCGTCGCACTCCTCCACCCCCGCCCGCACGAACCCGTCCCCGCACCGCGCCGGAACGCAGTTCGTGGGACACGCATCCGTGTCGTCCACGTTCCCGTCGTCGCACTCCTCCCCCTCCTCCGGCACGCCGTTGCCGCAGACCGCGGCGCTCCCGTCCTCGACGTCCGATCCCTCCCCGTCCGGCTCCCCGTCCGGTTCCCCGTCCGGCCGGGCGTCCGTCTCGGCTTCCGCCGGGCCGTCTGCGAAGTCGACGGCGTCTGCGACGTCCGCGTCGCTCGCCCCGTCGTCGCCCCCGCCGCAGCCGGCGATCCATGCTCCGGCGAGCCACAGTGCCGCGTTCCGAACCGTCCCGCGCATGCTTCCTCCTCCTCGCCGGCGACGCGCATCGTCGCGCCGGTCCGCCCGTTCCGCGGGACGCCCGTGCGCTCCCGCCCGGACCTTGGGCGGACGCGCGCGGGGCAAGACCCGGGCCAGCCGACGGCATCCTGGTCGCGGCGGGCCAACCCCTCGTCACCACGGCGATCGGTTGGTGGCGGCTGGGGCGATTCGGGGCGAGAAACGTGCGGATCCGCGCGGAGCGCGGTGCGGCTTCGCACAGACCGGCCGCGTTCTAGGCGCCGTCCAGCCCCGAACGCTCGCGTTCCATGTTCCAGGAACCGGGGTCGCGGAAGAACTCGAGCGACCGTTCGATCGACCGCAGGTGTTCCCGCTCGATGCGCGACAGGAACTCGAAGAATTTCTTCTCCATCGGATGGCCGCAGGCCTGGGCGAGCTCGGCGTAGAACCGGGTCCCCTTCCCCTCGAACTCCCGCCCCCGTTCGAGCGCCGCGACGTCGTCGCCGTCGTGTCCCTGCGCCGACTCGGGCAACCCGGCGAGGCGTTCGAGCACCTCCTTCACGTTCGTCCCGGCGACTTCGATCGGAACGTCGTGCGGCCACTCGCCGCGCGCCAGCAGCTTCTCGTGCAGGCCGCGGATCCGCCGCATATGTTCTTCCTCGTCCTTCGCCAGCGTTTCGAAGATCCCCTGCGCCAGCGGGTTCTTCGAGCGCCGGGCGTGACCGGCGTAGAACTCCATTTCGGCCTGCTCGTTCCTGAGCGCCATCTCGATCGATGCCATCCGGTCCATCCGGGTCCTCCTTCGCCTCCGGGTCGGCCCGACCCGGACGCTCCCCTACCTAACGCGCCGCGCCCCGCGGGTCAATCCGCGCGCCGTGCGCGACTCGCGCCGTTCGCCCGTCTCCCGGCGCCGCGGCAACGTCCGGCTACGGCATCGGGTGGCGCAGGAAGAATTCCCACATCGTCTCGTTGGCGTCGACCTCGTCGCTGTAGGCCCCGAGGTACGGGAGGCACAGGGTGCGCGAGCCGCCGGGCCAGCAGTGGCCCATGCCGTCGACACTGCAGAAGCCGACTTCGACCCCGCCGTCGCAGTCGGTGTATGTTTCGCAGAACGAGGCGCCGTAGGTCGTGCGGGTCAGCGTGTCGCCGCAGCGGTTGCGGGCGGCCCACCCGAGGTACGCGGCGTGGCCGAGGTCGTAGCGGACGATCGCGTCGGCGGTGCCGTGGAACGCCAGCACCGGCATCGGCCGGGCCGGCGCGCAGTCCGTCAGCCCCATCCCGCCCGAAACCGGCGCGGCCGCGGCGAACAGATCCGCCGCCTCGCAGGCCAGCCGGTGCGACATGTACCCGCCGTTGGACATCCCGGTCGCGTAGATCCGCCGTGGATCGATGCACAGCCGCTCCGACGCGTGCGCCACCGCCGCCCGCAGGAACCCGACGTCATCGATGCCCAGCGTCGCGGCGGTGCCGCAGCACAACCCCGCGTTCCAGGAGTTGAAATACCCTTCCGGGTACAGCACCACGAACCCGTGCGCGTCGGCCGCGCCGTCCATCTCCGTGAACAGCTCCTCCTGCCGGGCGGTGGAGGAGAGGCCGTGCAGGTTGACGACCATCGACGTCGCCGCGCCCGGCTCGTACCCCGGCGGCACGTGCAGCCGATACGAGCGGTCGCGCCCGTCGAACTCCAGCCGCAACTCGTGGTTGCCGGCTCCCAGATCGCCCGCCACCGGACACGCCCCGCCCTCCGGCGTGTCCTCCGCGTCGAGCGGGGCGTCCGGCGGCGACGCGTCCACGGCGTCCGGCGGCGACACGTCCGCGGCGTCCTCCTCCACCGCCTCCGCATCGCCCGCGCCGTCCCTCCCGGAATCCGCCCCGTCGTCCCCCGCCCCCGAGGATCCGCTGCATCCGCAGAGGACCAGCGCCACCCACCCGACCGGGCCGCCGCCCCACGCCGTCGTCGCCCGCATCCGCCGACCTCCCCCGGCCGCCGCGCGACCCGCGCCCGACCGTCCATTGCTCTCCCACGCTACCACGCCGACCCGCGGCCGCCAATCGCACCCGGGCCCGCCGCCCTGGACCCTTGACGAACCGGCCAACCCGTGGGGGAATGAACCGCGAGAGGTGCTCGATGCGCGAACGAACTGTCCTGTCGCTCCTGCCCGTGCTCGCCGTCGCGGGGCTGGCTTGCGGCTCCGCCACCACGACCTCGGGCGACGACGGCGGAACCGGCGACGCTTCGCCCGCCGACGTTCCCGGCGAAGCCGACACTCCGGCGGAAGCCGACATCCAGCCCCCCGACAGCCCAACGGAAACCATCGAGGACGCCGGCGGGGACGAACCCGACGCCGCTCCCGGCCGGGCGGTCGGCGCCCCGTGCAACCACGCCGAACAGTGCGCCGACGGCCCGGTCCCCGGCGAGTGCCTGACGATGGTCTGGGCGATCGAGGCGCCCAACGGCTACTGCACCGCGATCGGCTGCCACGACGACGCCGATTGCCCCGGCGGCGCCGCGGCCGCCGCCTGCGCCGAGCTGTACGGAGGCGTCCGCGCCTGCTTCCGCCGCTGCGAGGTCGAGATCGACTGCCGCAACAGCGAAGGGTACCGTTGCATCGATCCCGACGGCGACGACCCCGCGCCGAGCGTCTGCCTCCCCTTCTGCCGCGGCAACGAGGACTGCACGGGGACGAACGTGGCTTGCGACATGGGCGGCCACCCGCCGCTCTGCCACGACGAGGCGGGACACCGCAACGGCGAGCCGTGCGTCCACCATGCGGACTGCGCCGCCGGCTCGTACTGCCTCGCCGAACGCGCCCTGTTCGGCGGCTGGCCGCGGGGCTACTGCACCCAGGACTGCCTGTCCGAGGAGGACTGCGGCAACGGCGGAACGTGCGTCATCTCCTGCGTGGACGACGACGACAGAACGGTGACCGACCCGTGCGACGACGACACCCGACCCGGCGAGCCGGACCCCAACAACCGCGGCATCTGCATGGAGAACTGCACGCTCCCCGGCGACTCGTGCACGCGTCCGGGCTACCGGTGCAAGGTCCTGGGACCGACCACCGCAACCTCGCACAGCGTCTGCGCCCCCGACTGCGGCGACTCGGGCGGCGGCTGCGGGGAGACCGGCTGGACCTGCGACCCGTACGCCGGCGTGTTCCTCGGCGGCGCCACCTTCGGTTTCGGCCGCTGCCAGCCGCCCCTCGACACCGCGGCCCTCGGCGGCTCGTGCCGCATCACCTCCGGCTGCCGGGGCGGCTTCTGTCTGGCCGAGTCGCTGACCGGGTATCCGCGCGGCCTGTGCGCCGAGGAGTGCGGTTTCCTCGATCCGTGCCCGGCCGACTTCGAGTGCACTGGCGGCGGCCTGTTCGCCGGCTTCTGCTTCCGGCCGTGCAGCCTGAGCGCCGACGACTGCCGCGCGGGAACCCGCTGCAACGAGATCGGCGGCATGTCCGCCTGCGTCCCCAACTGCACGACCAATGACGACTGTCTCAACGGATGCTGTCACCAGGACGGAACCGGCTTCTGCGACCCGCAGCGCGCCCGCTGCATGATGTAGCCCTGTCCCGGGGCCCGCGCCCCCGCCGCCCCGCCGCCGCGCCGGTGGATGCGCCACCCCATTCGTGGTAGACAGAGCCGTTCCGGACCGACCGGGAAAGGGGAGGTGAGGAATGGCCGTCGGACTGCGATGCGCGGCGTGCGGAGCGGAGAATCCCCCGGGTTCCGGCTTCTGCCGGCATTGCGGAAAGGCGATCGCGCCCCCGCCCGACGACGAGCCGGTCCGGGTCGCCGGTGGCGGGCGGATCTCGTGGGGCTGGGTCGCGGCCGGCGTCGGCCTGATCCTGCTGATCCAGATCGTCGTCAACCTCACCGTCGTCCCGCAGGTCGCCCGCAGGATGGTCCTCGAGACGACGGACCCGAGCCCGTACGGCGCGCTGGGCGTCATCTTCCTGATCGGGGCCGCCGTCTACTTCGCCGTCGGCGTGATCGTCGGCCGCTTCTCGCAGGGGTACACCGTGCGCGAACCGGCGATCGCCGCCGTCGTCGCCGCCGCGATCAACTTCGGCATCTCCATCGCCTCGGACTCCGGCCCGATGACCGGCGGCCCGTCCGGCATCGTGGTGACGCTCGTCGTTTTCGCCCTCCTCGCCGCCCTCGGCTACGGCGGCGGCATCGTCGGCGAGAAACTCCAGGAGCGCGCCGAAAAGCCGCGGCGGCCCGCCGCCTCCTGACGCCCCGGCCCCGCCGCCGCACGACAACACGAACGTCGCGCGTGCCGTTCCGTGCCGCCCGACGGCGGACTCCGCCCCGGCCCGCCGGACGCGCCCGACGCCGATCCGCCTGCAATGTCGAGCCCCTGCGCCCGCCGCGTCGGCGCGCGTGACACCCGGGAACGGACGTTGCATGATCGAGCCGCCGGAGGTGACCGATGCTCCACCCGCACCGCCTGTGGATCGCCGCCCTGACCCTCGCCGCCTGCGACAGCGCCACGACCCTCGAAGGCGACGCCGCCGACGTCGCCGTCGAGGACGCCGCGGCGGACCCCGGACCGGGGGACGGCCCGGCCGACCGCCCGGAGGACGCCGCCGCGGACGAGACGCCCGGCGACGTCGCCGAACTCTGCCGGCCGCAGGACGCCCGTCCCGAAGGTCCGTGCGCGATGTTCCTCGACGGCGTCGTGTGGAACGGCGAACACTGCACGCCGCTCGGCTCGGGCTGCACCTGCGCCGGCGCCGACTGCGGCCGCCTGTACGAAACCGTCGCCGACTGCGTCGCCGACCGCCGCGGCTGCTACCCCAACGACTGCGAACCCCAGCCGGTTTCCGACGACATGTGCGTCGCATGCGACGCGGAAGCCTACCTCGGCGCCTTCTGGGACGGACGCGCGTGTTTCGAGCTGCACGGCTGTCTTTGCCGCGGCGCCGGCTGCGCCGCGCCTTTCGCCTCGCTCGAGGAATGCGAGGCGTTCCATCGGTCCTGCCCCGCCGGCCGCTGCGCCGCCACCGGCGGCCAGTGGTTCCCCGAACCGTTCGGCGGCTGCGGCTTCGCCTGCGGCGGCCCGCTCGAAGCCGACTGCTTCCGGCCGGTCGCCGACTGCCTCTGCCCGCCCGGACAGACCTTCGTCGCGGAAACCGGCTGCGCCCCCGACCCGTCATGCACCGCACGCGACCTGTGCCGCGCCACCCGCGGCACCTGGCACCCCGCCGCCGAGTGCGTCTGCGGCTTCCACTGCGGCCGTCCGGGCGACTGCGAGGCCTGCCTCGACTCCTGCGACTGCGGGCCCGCCCGCAACTTCGTCCCCGGCGCCGGCTGCCGCGTCGATGCGACCTGCGCCCCCGCGTGGGGCATCGACCTGTGCCTGTCCACCGGCGGGACGTGGCACACTTGCGAGCCCGGCGACCCGGGCTGCTCCTGCGGCGACTACCACTGCGGGCGGCCCAACACGACCGATCCGTGCGTGATGCCCGGTTGCGACTGCGGTCCCGGCGCCAACTTCACCGCCGAAGGGTGCGCACCCGACGCCGATTGCTACTTCGGCGGCGAAGGCGCGGAGTGCAACGGCTGGGGCGCGGAAGGCTCGAGTTGCCGGCCGGGGCTCTCGTGCTGCACCGAGTGCGGCGTGCCCGGCGGGGCGTGCCGCTTCTGCCGCACCCCCTGCTGCGCCGACACCCCCGGCTGCGAATCCTCCGGCTGCTTCCCGCCGCCGCCGTAACCCGCCGCCGCGAAGCGCACCACCCCGACGTCACCCCCTTCCCTTCGCGGGCGTGGGCGTGGGCGTCGGCGTCGGCGTCGGCGTGGGCGCGCCCTTCTCCCCCCGCCGCCCGGCTACCTCGCCCGCCGCCGCCCGCGACCCGCCGCCCGCGCGGCCGCCGCCGCCCCGAGCAACGCCCACAGGGCGAACAGCCCGCCGGCCCCGGAACGCGCCGCCCGACAGCCGCAGCCGCTCCCTGAACCGGTGTTGTAACGCCAGTCGTACTCCTCGTCGTCGCACGCGGTGCCGAGCCCGTCCATGTCGATGTCCTGCTGGTCCGGGTTCGATACCAGCGCGCAGTTGTCGTCGCCGTCCGTCACCCCGTCGCCGTCGTCGTCCCCGTCACAGGCATCGCCCGACCCGTCGCCGTCCGTGTCGAGTTGGTCCGGGTTGGCGTCGAGCGGGCAGTTGTCCTGGGAGTCGCGCCGGCCGTCGCCGTCCGTGTCGCCCGTGCACGCGTCCCCCACCCCGTCCCCGTCCTCGTCGTCCTGGTCGGGGTTCGACACCAGCGGACAGTTGTCGTCGAGGTCCGGAACGTCGTCGCCGTCGTCGTCCGCGTCGCACGCATCCCCCGCCCCGTCGCCGTCGGTATCCCGCTGGTCGGGGTTGCGCACGCCGCGGCAGTTGTCGCGGGAATCCGGCACCCCGTCGCCGTCCCCGTCCCCGTCGCAGGCGTCCCCTTCCCCGTCGCCGTCGGCGTCTTCCTGGCCGGGGTTCGCCACCAGGTCGCAGTTGTCGGTCGCGTCCGGCACCCCGTCGCCGTCGTCGTCCGCGTCGCACGCGTCCCCCGCCCCGTCGCCGTCCGTGTCGAGCTGGTCCGGGTTGGCGACGCCGGGGCAGTTGTCGA
>Ga0073932_1000818_pt1 | contig 70161 bp, 57 predicted proteins | sample DewCreD2012metaG_FD_76967 | JGI IMG/M metagenome (GOLD analysis project Ga0073932, IMG submission 76967) | Hot spring sediment bacterial and archeal communities from British Columbia, Canada, to study Microbial Dark Matter (Phase II) - Dewar... ...
TGCCAGCCGCTCAAAACGGTTCGCAAGCAGCGACAGCGAACAGCCCAAAGACCGGCTCATCCCCCTCAGGCTCTCCCCCGCCGCAAGCCGATACAACAGCTCCCGGTAGGAGAGAATGCGCTTCAGGTAGTAGTGGGTGGAGAATGTCTGCGTGGAAAAACTCTTGCCGCAGCAGCTGCAGCGATAGCGCCGCACCTTCCCGAAGGCCTTGGTGGCATACCAGCCTGTAGCCCAGGCCCAGGGCCTGTCCGGCGCTGCCTTGTGGTAGGCACAGCCAGGATTGGGACAGAAGGCAAACCAGTGCACAGCATACCTCCCTGACCGCAAAAGCGGTCATAGAGCGTATCGCACTGGCTGGCCTCTTTCCTTCAAATCTTTACACAAGGTTGAGAGCACTACCCATATTCCCCGTGCTTGACGCCCGGCGCGGGATTTTCTTACTTTCGTTATACTAAATCATATGCAGTCCGGCACTTGCGCCGGAGAGGAGAAAACGTATGGCGACCATTACATTCAAGGGAAATCCTGTTCAGACAATTGGCAGCCTGCCGGAACGCGGCAGCATTGCGCCCGATTTCAGGCTTACCCGCAGTGATCTTGCGGATGTGAGCCTTTCGGATTTTGCCGGAAAAGTGAAAATACTGAACATCGTGCCCAGCCTCGATACCGGCGTGTGTGCGGCAAGTGCCCGGGCATTCAACAAGGCGGCAGCTTCGCTCGGCAATGTGGTCATTCTGACCATCAGCAGGGACCTGCCCTTTGCCCAGAAGCGCTTCTGCGAGGCTGAAGGCATCGATAAAGTAATCACCCTTTCCGAACTACGCGACAGGGAATTCGGCAAGGCCTATGGAGTCGAAATGACGACAGGGCCGCTGGCAGGACTCCTTTCCCGGGCCGTCGTGGTGCTGGACCGGAATGACAGGGTCGTCTACACTGAGCAGGTGCCGGAAATTGCTCAGGAACCCGACTATCAGAGCGCACTGAACGCAGCAGCATCGGCACTGTAGGTTTTGATGCGGCGGGCCCTCAGGAGGCAGGGCTCGCGTAAGTACAAACCCGCATGGGGCAGATCTGCGGGCTTGCAGACCTGCCGCTTTTCAGCCTTTCCTTGCAGTTCAGCTCAGCCCCTTCACCAATCCTGTTTCCAGATCTATGTCCATCTGCATGAATCCAGGCTTCGAAGGCAGGCCCGGCATGGTCGTGATTTCGCCGCTGATGGGATAGATGAAGCCCGCACCCGCCGCAAGACGCATGTCGTTTATTTCGAAGATATAGCCTTTCGGCGCGCCTTTCAGCGCAGGGTCATGCGACAGCGAATACTGGGTCTTGGCCATGCATATGGGCAGACTGCCGTACCCCAGGGATTCGAATGTCTCCATGGCCGACAGCGCATCGCTGGAGAATGAGACTCTGTCGGCGCCATAGATTTGAACAGCAAGCGTTTCGATCTTCTGCCGCAGAGGCATTTCGAGCGGATACAGGAAGTGCGGCTCATGGGGCTCATCGGCAGCCTTCATGACCGCTGCGGCCAGCTCCGCCGCTCCCTCGCCTCCAAGCGCCCAGTTGCGCGTTACGACGGCATCGGAAGCGCCCGCCTCCCGCGCCGCTTCTATGAGAATGGCATGCTCCGCCTCGGTATCGGTCGGGAAGCTGTTGATCGCCACCACCGCCGGCAGACCGAACTTGCGCACAATCCCGATGTGCGCCTTCAGATTGGACACCCCCGCCCGCAACAGCTCCAGATTCTCCTGCGTGTAGGCCGGCGACAGCGGCTTGCCGGGTGTCACCTTCGGGCCGCCCCCGTGCATCTTGATCGCCCGAACCGTGGCCACGATCACCACCGCATCCGGCATCATGCCCGAAGTGCGGCACTTGATGTCCATGAATTTCTCGAAGCCCATGTCTGCGCCGAATCCCGATTCGGTGACCACATAGTCGGCGGCGCGCACCGCTATCTGGTCCGCGAGCACCGAAGAGTTGCCATGAGCGATGTTCGCGAAGGGTCCTGCATGGACAAAAGCCAGCTGTTCCTCGAGTGTCTGGAGGATGTTCGGTTTGATCGCATCCTTGAGCAGCACTGCCATGGCTCCCGCAACGCCCAGATCCTCGGTGGTAATCGGCTTACCCTGGCGGTCCAGAGCCACCACAATCCTCCCAAGCCGCTCGCGCAGATCCCTCATGTCCCGGGCCAGCGCGAGAATAGCCATGACCTCGCTCGCCACGGAAATATCGAAACCTGTTTCGCGCAGGGGCCCGTTTTCGAGACCTCCCAGACCGACCATGATATGGCGCAGTGTCCGGTCGTTCATGTCCATGACCCGTCGCCAGAGCACTTGATACGGATCGATATTGAGCTTCCGCAGGCCCAGCTTTTCGAAATAAGCATCGGACCAGCGGCTCTCATGGTACATGCGCGCATCGAGAGCGGCGGCGCAGAGATTGTGTGCCGCTGTCACCGCATGGATGTCGCCAGTCAGATGCAGGTTGAGGTCCGCCATGGGCACAATCTGGCTGTAGCCGCCTCCCGCCGCGCCGCCTTTGATACCGAAGGTCGGTCCCATCGAAGGCTGGCGAATCGTACAGACTGCCTTTTTGCCCAGATACCCGAGGCCCTGGGCCAGCCCGACCGTGGTGGTCGTCTTGCCCTCGCCAAGCGGGGTTGGGGTGATTGCGGTTACGTCGATGTATTTGGCCCGGGGTTTGTCATGGGCTCTGTCTGCGAGATAGGAAAGATTGACCTTGGCCTTGTCGCGTCCATAATGCTCGAGATAGGTATCCTCGATTCCATAGCGTCCTGCGATTTCGGAAATTGGGCGGATCTCCGCCGACTGGGCAATTTCGATGTCACTGGGGACAGGATGCACCTTCCTGACAGACATGGGCTACCTCCCTTCGTCAAATTCGGTTCCTCAATTACCGCAAATATATTCAAATTCGGATATGCTGACTATATGGACAATCGCGCTCGGGCTGCGAGACCCCCTTCCGTGGAAAGCGCACTGAGCCATATCCCTTCACCTGCCGGCAGGTACCAGGCCCGGATCTTCTCTCCGCGGCGGATCTCATGCACGAAGTCGATCTTCAGTCTTTTCGGAGCAATGGCGGGAACATGGGAAGACCCTGCTTCCGAGCCTGTTTCCGAGTCTTTCTGCGGTCCGGTCCCATATTCAGCGCCGGGAACCGCGTCGCAGAGCCAATTGACAAAATGGGCGTTGTTGACATGCCCGTTGTGGTCGATATGCCTGCCCCTCGCCTCTATCTCGAATGCCAGCCTGAATTCCTGCCCGGCAGACAGATTCCCTCTCTCGAACTCCAGAAACGGCCCTTCCTCAACACCAGGAGCAAGATCTTCATAGGGCCAGGGTCTGTCCACCTTCAGATCCGGTGACAGGTGGCGCTCCGGGCGGACAGGGCGGCGTGTCTGCATGTCGACAATAATGTATTCGTACAGAGCCCCGGCGAGACGCTTCCCCTGCGCATCCTCGAGTTCCAGACAGCGCAAGGCAAAGAGCCGGCGCGTCCCGGCCGGCCAGGTTCTCACGCACACCTTCGCGCCATGCTCTGGCAGTCTGGTGATCCTGATATCGATACGGGCGAGCATCCAGGTAAGCCCTTTTCGCCAAAGATGCTCCATGCCGATACCAAGCATGGCCGCATGAGCTCCTGCCGCTTCCTGGAAATAATTAGCCAGCGCAAAGGGCCTCAAGGGTCCGCCATAGCCGCAGTCGAAGCCGCGTACCACATAATCCATCTCCAGTGGTTCTGTCATCCGCCCTCCTTTCTGCGCACATTCTCGAGTTCAAAGCACATTGGTGCCCCCGCATGCGGCAAGCCATGGTATAATGGCTGCATGTGCGGCATCGTATCACTAGTCTACAAAGACGAAAACCCATCCATGGGAAAAGAGGCCGAAGCGCTCCTCAAGCGCCTCGAGTATCGCGGCTATGATTCAACCGGCGCTTCGTTCATCGGAGCCGACAGGCGCATCACGCTCCGAAAGAAGGTAGGAGCTCCCTCGCGGGTCTGCCCCGAACTCAAGATCGCTTCCTTTTCAGGACAGCGCTTCATCGGGCAGGTACGCTGGGCAACCTACGGCGCCGTCACCGACATCAACAGCCAGCCCCACCACGTCTCCTGCAAAGTCGAGATGGTAGGTGCCCACAACGGCAACATCTCCAATACCGACACCCTCAAGGCCTGGCTCACCACGCGGGGGCACGCTGTCGTATCGGACAATGACGGCGAGATCATCGTCCATCTCATCGAAGAACACTATGCGGCGGCGCAATCACTGGCCAGTTCGGAACTGGCGCATCTGCGCAAGGCCTATGCAAGCGCCGGCCTCTCCGAAGGCGTTCCCGACGGCGTGCTGCGCATGATCGAGGCTATCCGCCGCGCAGAGTCGCTTGCAGAAGGATCCTATGCCGCCGCAGTCGCCGACCCCAGACTGCCGGGCGTGTTTGCCATCAAATCGGGCTCTTCGCTCTACGCAGGCATGGGAAGCGACGAGCATGGCGATTTCATCGTCCTCTCTTCGGACCTCACCAGCGTGCTGTCAAAAACGCGCGCACTCATCCCCCTTGCCGAGGGCGAAGGCATCTGGTTCACCGAAAACCAGTACCTCGTATTCAGCCTGAGCGGCCCGCTTTTCTTCTCCCATCCCCGGCTGAAGCGCTCCAAGCTCTCCATCAAGGACACCCAGCTCCACCCTGAATACCAGCACTACATGGAGCAGGAGATCTCTTCGAGCCCTTCGAATATCGATCAGATACTGCTCTATTACTTCCGCGATCCCGCAATCGAGCCGCTGGCCGATCTGTTCGAGGAACGCAAGGATGAGTGCAAGGAGATTGCGGACAGGATTTCCGCCCTTTCCGAACGATTCGGGCATGAAGCGCTCACAAGCGGCATGAACGAAGTATTCTCCTCGACTGCATGGAACGAGGTGGAAGCGCGAGTTCTCAATGCGGGAGCGGCGCATCTGGTCGGCCAGGACTTTGTGTCTGACGAAACCGAGCTTCTGAAGGAACTCGCCGCCCTCGATCCGCTTTCCAGAAACAGGCTTCTGCTGGTGGACCGGATCATGGTATGGCGCAAGCGCAGGGCCGTACTGCGCTATACGGCCGAACTCAAGAATGCGCTCCACGAGGCGGCACGGGCAGGAGGGAGGATCTACCTCGTCGCTTCGGGAACCTCGTATCACGCAGCCATGACCGCCGCGTACTTTTTCAACCAGCTGGCACATATCCCTGTCTATCCCTGCAACCCCGGCATTTTCCGCTCCATGTACTTCAACTGCCTCGGCGCCAGCGACCTTATTATCGGCATTTCGCAGTCGGGCGAGACGAAGGACCTGGTCGACATTTTCCAGGATGTGAAGAAGCTGAACCCCTCCATCCGTCTGGTCAGCATTGTCAACAACGAAAACAGCAGGATTCCGCAGGAATTGTCCGACTTTTACCTGCCCCTGCTCTGCGGTCCGGAAATCGCTGTTGCCGCGACAAAGTCTTTCACCAGCCAGATTGCGATCCTCTATCTCATTGCGGCAAGTTTCTCGCTGTCCGAACAGCGCATCCGCGAAAATCTGCTCAAGGCCAAGGACCTCATGACCGAAACCATCGAGACTCGCATGGGCGATATCGAAAGCGTAGCCGCCCACCTCTATGCGGCGCCATCGATCCACATACTCGGTACGGGGCTCATCGGGCTGGCCAGAGAAGGAGCGCTGAAGATCCGCGAAGTCGTGCTCAATCACACCGAAGGCTACGATGCGGCTGAATTCAAGCATGGACCGAATACGATTCTGGGCCGGAATACGGTACTCTCGCTGAAGGACCTCGAAAAGCTTGCAGGTGCCGGACCTGTTCCCCCCATTACCAACGAGCTGTTCGAACGCCTGGCCGGCAACTACCCCCTGGTCTTCATCTGCCCGCCGGAAGACCGCGATCGGCGTATTACCATCAGCCAGATTCACACCCACAAAATCCGCGGGGCCGATATCGTGCTGATTGCGGAGCCTCAGCAGGAGCTTGCGCTTGCTGTTGAGGGCAAGCCAATGGGCATGGTGCAGTACTGGTCGAAGTACCTTCCCCTGCCCGCATCCGGCGATCCTTGCCTGTTCGTGTTCAGCGCGACGATTGTGTTGCAGTATCTGGCCTACCGCATGTCAGTGCGCAAGATGGAATGGCTGAATTCGCTCGGGATTGCTGAACATGGCGTGCATCCAGATGCACCGAAAAACGTGTCGAAATCGATTACGGTAGACTGAGCAGAACAGCAAAGAGGGTGCAGGCGCCCAAGCGCCGAAGCGCGCCTGCGTTCGGGCTCAGGTAAGCGAGAGCGCCGCCCCCAGCGCCGTGGCGTACTGCGCAAGTTCCGGCACAATGAAGCGCACACCGTAGAGGGGATAGAGGCATTCGAGCACCTTTGCGGCCATGGGTATCTGCATGGTGTTGCCAACAATGACGATATTCGAATCGCCGGTCGAGCGGGCCGCCAGGATCGCCAGCATTCCGACAGTCTGAAACACCATGTTGACAATGCCGGCTGCATAGTCTTCGGGGCGGGGCCGATCCGCCATGCGCCCGAAATTCGAAGCCGTAGCGTCAATCGGCAGACTGCCGACAGCTTTCGAGGCAATATCGCCAATCGTCAGGTCCACCGCCTTGACATCCCCCTCCGACGCAGCGCGAGAAAGGCTCTCAAAGTCGGTAATGCCGGCGAGCGCCTTCCCAAGACCCAGTATCGTTCCACCGCCGACACCGGAACCGCCAATGTGGGTGGCTTCGCGATTGTGGGCATGGACAAGGGCGGTTCCAGTCCCTACCGAAACCACGAGCGCATTGTCGACCCCCGCGAGATGCAGACCGCCAAAGCCGATCGCCTTGAATTCCTCGACATAGGTCGCATCGATGCCCAGAACGGAGCCGTCGATAAAGGTGGCTCCCACTCCCGTCATGGCCAGGCGCTCAATGTCCTGCATGGTAGTGCCGCTGATTGAGAGAAATTTGCCAATGGCACCGGCGGCCGACGTGACCGGATCGCTCGCCTTGACACTGCAGGATGCCCGTATATTCCCCTGTTCGATGCCGACGATCTTGGTCGTCGTTCCGCCGATATCGATGCCGATGATCATCAGATGCCTCGCTTCATTTCATTCTTTCGAAACATCAAGCCCGAGCGCCTGCGCATGCTGTATCGCAAAGCGCGCCAATACGCCCCGCAGGCTGTCATCTTGCAAGGCATTATGCAGCTGGGCTTCGAAGAAGCCGGCCGGCTCTCCGGTGTCCAGGCGAAGTCCCTTCACCCGGACAAATGCGACCTTTCCCTGCGCGATCATGCGGTCGAGCGCATACGTATGATAGTATTCGCCGCGCGTGTGGTGCTTCCATCCTTCCTCGATCCAATCGAAGAATTCCGGTGTATACAGATAGCGTCCGATCGAAACCTCGTGGCTGGGCTCGGTGCCGGCCGCAGGCTTTTCGACAAAGCCCCTGACACCCACACCGTCCGGCTCCGGATCGACGATGCCATACCGCGACACATCGCCCGGTTCGAAAATTGTAGCGAGCACGCACTTGCCGGTCTTTTCGTAGACTTCTGAAAGCTGGCGGGCAAGGGGAACTTCGCCCAGTACGATATCATCGGGATATGCCACTACGCAGGGTTCATTGCCCAGCAGATGCCGCACCTGCATGAGTGCATGACCCGTGCCGCGCATTTCCGTCTGCCGCACAAAGGAGAAACGGGCAGCGGGCGGCCTGATTTTTTCGAGTCTGTCGTGCCTGCCTTCGCGCTCGAAAAGGCCTTCGAGCTCCACTTCACGGTCAAAATAATCTTCGAGTGCCTTTTTCCTTCTGCTGGTTATGATTATGATATCGGTAATGCCCGACTGGATAAATTCCTGAACGATGAAGGCGATGCCCGGCATTACTCCGATGGGTAGAAGTTCCTTGGGAACGGTTTTGGTTACAGGCAGAAAGCGTGTACCGTATCCTGCAGCGACAATGACACCTTTCATGGATTCGATTGTAACGGGCAAATGCAAAATGCGCAATTCACAGAATGCCTGGGGCTGCCGCGCTTGACCATTTATCTGTATTTGGATAGGGTTGAATTCTCATAATGAATCCCATCCGCCGGCTTTTCGCAGTATACCGCGGACTGCCCAGCCCCTTGTATGTGCTCTTCATCGCCACCGTCATCAATTCGGCGGGCATGTTCGTCTTCCCTTTCCTGACCCTCTATCTGACCGGCAAACTTGGCCTGAGCCAGGGAGAAACCGGCACCTTCCTCATGCTCGTGAGCCTCGCCTATATTCCCTCGAATTATATCGGCGGGAAAATCGCCGACCGTTTCGGACGCAAGAAACTCATGGTCATCTCACAGATCATTTCGGGTCTGCTATATATTCCATGCGGATTCCCGGGCATCGGCAGAGCAGTCCGCTGGTTCATTCTGGCGAGCGTGGTGTTCGACGGGCTGACCGACCCTGCCAGAACCGCCATGATGACCGACCTGACCACTCCGGAGAACCGGCGGCCGGCTTTTTCGCTCGCGTACCTGGGGCATAATCTGGGCTTTGCGATCGGAATGATCATTGCCGGCTTCCTGTTCGAACATGCGACATCCTGGATGTTCTGGGGCAACGCCATCGCAATTCTTCTGGCAGTAACGCTGGTCATGCTCAAGGTACCGGAAACAAAACCCTCCCGCGAGCAGATCGAAGCGAGCTACGGAAGCGGGGCGAGCGACGAAGCGCACCGCGGCAACCTGCTCCAGGCGCTGCTTTCGAGGCCCTATCTCATCGTCTTTACCCTGCTGACAGGCTTGTATGGATTTGTCTACGCCCAGCACAGGTTCGCCCTCCCCTTGCAGACAAAAGCATTTTTCGGAGCCAGCGGCGCAGTCATCTATGGAACACTGATGACGCTCAACGCATCCATGGTCATCGTGCTTTCGACGCCCATCATGACCTTGACTCAGCGCTGGAAACCCATCAATGCGGTTGCCTTCGCAGGGATCCTCTTCGCCATCGGGTTCGGGCTCGTCGGACTTGCGCCTTCAGTCCCGCTTATGTATCTCACCACCGCGCTCTGGACGCTCGGCGAAATCGTCAACGCCACCAATGAAGGCACCTATGTCGCAAACCACACGCCAATATCGCATCGAGGGCGGTTCAATGCCATCCTTCCACTGCTGGGAGGCCTTGGCTGGACCATAAGCCCGCAGGCAATTGGAGTGTTTTCGGATACATTCGGGCTGAGAACAGTCTGGCCGGTGCTGGGAGGCATCGCGCTGATTGCAGCAGGTGGAATCTGGTATCTCGGCGTTCATGAGACGCGGTATGGTCGGCACAGGTACAGAAAAGAAGAAGGCAAGGAAGACTGAATGCGGGGGCATGGCCGAAATGCGTTCTGGAAGAATGACTTGCAGGCTTTCCGAATGCATCCGATAATATGAAAAGAACGTCCAATGGGCGATATTGGATTTGAACCAATGACTTCCACCGTGTGAAGGTGGCACTCTCCCGCTGAGTTAATCGCCCACTCGACGTTCCTGGTGTGGGCATCCTAGCAAACGAGGCTGGCCCATGTCAATAAGAAATAAAAAAGAGGCTGACCGTGCGCATAGATCAGGCAATGCCTTCCAGCTCCACTGAAAGAAAGCTCAAGCATCCATTCGTTTCGCCAATGGAAGAAATCCGGATCGAGCTGACACGCAAGTCGCTCCATCTTCTTATCGCCTTCGAGGCAATCCTTCTCGACATTTCGATTTATCTTGCCATCGGATCGCTGATTGCGGGCATGATTGTCTACGGAACGAGCGAATTCCTGAGACATAGAGGCATCCAGGTACCTGTCATCGGTCCTCTCACGGCTCGCGCCGCAAGAATGCGCGATGGCAACCGTTTTGTGATCGGCCCGATCACCCTCGCGCTCGGGGCTCTGGAAGCCCTTATCCTCTTCGATTCCCTGCCAGCGAAAATCGCCATTTTTGCGCTCGCATTCGGCGACAGCTTTTCGAGCCTGATCGGCAAGACCTTCGGACGCATCCCCATGCCGCTCTCCGGGGGCAAATCGGTGGAAGGCTCGATCTTCTGCTTCCTGGCCGTGCTCGTGTCTTCCTATTCATTGTGTGGAAAGCTGTTTCCTTCAGTGGCTATTGCCCTCGCAACGGCATTTGTGGAGTTCTGGCCCACCAAAGACTGGGACAACCTCATCATTCCGCTCGCGGCAGGCCTTGTCGCTTCGCTATTGCTTTAGCATTGCTGCCCGGCATTCTTTCATGCAGGGCTCTATCCAGCTCCGCCCGGCGCCCCCCAGTCAGGCTGAGCCCTGCCCAGTCATGCCCGCGGACAGCGCAATTCAGAACAAAGTATTACCAAATATAGATATCGTGAAGTTTTCTCAACACCAGGGCCGTCAGCCCCATAAAGCAGGCAATCGCGGCAAGCCCCGAAAGAGGAGCTCTCAAATCCCAGAGCCATATCCAAGAAGCCGCCGCACCGCTTATCGCGAAGCCGACCAGGGCATAGGAAGGTTCTTCCCTCAGCCTCGATGCGACAAGATAATCAATGAGGCTCAACAGCACTATCGAAATGATCACCACGGTGGAAATCTCTCTGTATCCCGTCGCCAGCAGAAACGAAGGCAAAAACCGGTCGATGCTCACCGGCATGAATCCTGCCAGTATGACACCGCCCAGCAAGGCAAGGAGATAGCTGTTCTGCAGCTTGTCACGTCCGTAGCCTACCGCATGCAGACTGGAAATGAACAGGGAAATGAGACCGGCAAAGCGCGCGCCGACGACCGCCCTGCTCAGCGAGCCAAGCATGCCGATCGAGGTGAATTTAAGCGACATGAGCAGAACAGCAAGCCGAACCGTTTCAAACCCCACAGACAGGAGCCAAAGGGCAATCATCGAAACTTCTGCAGAAACCGTCTTGCGGAACGAGAACATGATGCCGATCAGCAGGCCTGCAGCAGCCAGAACCAGACCGATGATTTCCAAGGCACCAGCCAGGTGCATGCCGAGCGGAACGCCGAACACGAAAAATTCCGTATACAGCTGTTCGTCAGCAAGAAAAAAGACGACACGACGGTCAGTGGCCACCTGAATGCCGAACAGAACCGCACCCAGAAGGAACAAGAGCCCGAGAGAGGCCAGAATCTGATATGTCAGTCTGAATCCGCGCAACGTCACGCTTGATATCCTAGCGCATTGCGGCAATTGATTGAAGCGCCGCTTTTCACTATAGTAGGGCGAATTCCTGCATCCAGAGGTTAGGAACATGGCCGAGAAAATCACTCCGCGCGAAACCGATTATTCACAGTGGTATATCGACATCGTGCTCAATGCGAAACTGGCGGACTATTCGCCGGTCAAGGGAAGCATGGTGATCCGCCCGCGCGGTTACGCTATCTGGGAAAAAATCCGTGATGAATTTGACCGGCGCTTCAAGGAAACCGGTCACGAGAACGCCTATTTCCCACTCCTCATCCCGATGAGCTTTCTCGAGAAGGAAGCTGAGCATGTCGAAGGCTTTGCACCGGAACTGGCGGTCGTCACTCACGGCGGCGGCGAAAAGCTCGAAGAGCCATACTGCATCCGCCCAACCAGCGAAACCATCATCTGGGCCATGTATCGCAACTGGATTCAGTCCTGGCGGGACCTGCCGCTTCTCATCAACCAGTGGGCCAACGTCATGCGCTGGGAAAAACGCACCCGCCTCTTTCTCAGGACTTCGGAATTCCTCTGGCAGGAAGGACATACTGCCCACGAGACTGAACAGGACGCCCGCGAGGAGACCCTGCGGATGCTCGAAGTCTACCGCGATGTCGTCGAGCGCCATCTGGCTGTTCCCGTGGTGGCGGGCATGAAAAGCGAAAGCGAGAAATTCGCCGGCGCGGTCAACACCTACACCATCGAGGCAATGATGCAGGACAAGAAAGCTCTGCAGGCCGGTACCAGTCATTTCCTGGGACAGAATTTCGCCAAAGCCTTCGACGTGAAGTTCCAGAATCGGCAGGGCGAGCTCGACTATGTATGGGCGACGAGCTGGGGCGTATCGACCCGGCTTGTCGGTGCGGTCATCATGACGCATTCCGACGACAAGGGGCTGGTGCTTCCTCCAACTCTCTCTCCCGAAGATGCGGTCATCATTCCCATCTACCGCAATGATTCGAAGGCGGCGGTACTCGCTTTTGCGGAAAAGGTTCAGCACGAATGCAAGGCTGAGGGCCTGCGTGCTGTGCTCGATGCCGACGATTCGAACAGCCCCGGCTGGAAATTTGCCGAGTGGGAGATGCGCGGCACCCCTGTGCGCATCGAAATAGGGCCGCGTGACATGCAGGCCGGACAGGTGGTCATGGTGCGGCGGGATACCGGAGAAAAGATCTCCGTACCTGCTTCAGAGGTGCCGCTTCGCCTGCGCGCACTGCATGCGGACATTCAGAAAAACCTGTTCGAACGCGCGCGTGCCTTCCGCGATGCGAATACAGTGCCGGTGCGAACATTCGACGAGCTTGTGGAATTCTTCGGTGCGGAAACGGCGGGCACAACGGGGGCCAAGGGCGGCTTTGCCGAGGCTCTGTGGTGCGGATCAGCCGAGTGCGAGGCAAAGCTCAAAGAGAAAACCAAGGCGACAAACCGCTGTCTGCCCCTGAACCGGCAGGACCACATCGAAGGTGTCTGCGCAATCTGCGGTGCTCCCGCAAAGCATCGGGCGATTTTTGCGAGAAACTACTGATTGGCATAGCTTTTGCATAAAAAACGAAGCCCCCGGGGCGTGCAGACGGCGGTCTGCGGCATCGGGGGCTTATTACATGAAGGCCGGCATTGCGTGAAGCCGGCATTGCGTGAAGCCGGCTTCCTCAGAGGCCTGCCGATGAACTTGCCCAGAGATCCTGCACGAACTGATTCACCGGATGCGCTGCAAATGACGCAAGAACGATCGTATTCTGCTCGCCGCTGGTGGTACTGACGGTCACTACCGGCGCTGTCGCGCTTTCCGACCATGAGTCGAGCAGCGCCACATCCCCCGAGTTTCTCGACTGCCAGAACAGTGCACCGACCCAGAAGCTCGCTGCCGCCGCCATGGCAACCATTGCGGCCGAAAAGGCGAGCCGCCGAACCTTGTGCGGCCGCTGCTCAGCCTTTTCGTACACAGCGGAAAAATCAGGGAAGGAAGGCGCTGAGTCCAGCGCTGCATCCTGTAGGATGTCGCGCAATGCTATCTTCTTATCAGTGGAGCTCATATCCCATCTCCTCAAGAAGGGCGGCCACCTTGTCCCTCGTGCGGGACAGCCGCGACTTGACTGTGCCGACCGGCAGCCCGAACATGGTTCCCAGTTCGGCAAGTCCCTTGCCTTCCACTTCATGCAGGTAGAGCATGGCTCTGTCATCGGGCTCGAGCTGTTCCATTGCCCGGCTGAGCAGTTCCCTTGCTTCGTCCTGCATGACCTTCATTTCGCCGGTCTGGTGCGTGCTCTGTACCTGCAGAGATTCGATTTCTTCGACCTGTGCATTACGCGCGTGATGCCGCGCACATTTCCGGATGACATCGTTGCTGGCAGTCCGGCAGATGCCGTAAATATAGCCGCCCAGAGGGCTTTCCTTTCTCCACCTGGGCAAGGCCCTGTAGATGCGGATGAGCGATTCCTGAGCCGCTTCCTCGGCCATGTCGGGATTGAACGCAACAAAGGATGAGCAGTAGCCGCGGATGCGATCCCACCAGCGCCACATGAGGCGCTCGAAGGCACCCTTGTCTCCTTTTGCCGCTTCTGCCGCGAGCTGGAGGTCGTACGGATCGTCTCCCGAAGCAGTCCGGGTTTCCGGAATTGAGGAAAAACTTCCCGCCATCGGGCGGCCATCCGTTTTTTTGCCTGCGCTCATGGTCCTGGCCAACAATGCTTGTACGTTCATAATTTACTCACTCTTCGGCCGCCTACATAATTCTCCTAAGAATTCTGAGAAGGCGGGTGTACCGGTCGGCTTCCACTGTGCTGAGTCCCTTGGCGCTGAAGGAATAGGCGAATTTACCGGCTTTCTCGGAAGCCCTCGCCTCACGTACCAGCAAGAGCACCGACTGCCAGCGGTCTTCACCGAGAAGCCTGCGGATGGCGATCTGCCGCTCGATCTGGATGAGACGGACGGTCTTTTCCCATTCGAGGCTGCGCGATACTGCTTCTTCAATTTTATGCATGTCTGGATTTGGGTCGAGAAGATGGTTGGCGATCTGGGCCTGAAGGATGGTGATTTCGTTCTGGGCCTTCACCAGCTCGAGTTCTTTCATTTCGAGCACCTTTTCGAGCCGAACGAGGTCATCTTCCGTCAGATTGAGGCTCTTGAACCAGCCTCTTACGGCATTCGGGCCCATCATGCCCTGTCCCATGCCGCTGCCGGGACCTGCGCCGGGGCTGGTCTGTGCACCGCCCATTCCAGCTCCCTGGGCGAAGGCCGCTCCCGTGCCCGCCCATAGAAAGATGCAGGCGACCAGGACAAGCGATGTATATCTTCCAATGCGCTTCATTGTGTTTTCCTCCATGCTGTTCATGTATATGTCGCCCCAAGAAGGCTTGCGGTTCCCTCGATTCGTGTGCCGGGCTGATCTACGACGCAATGTCTATCCATGCTATCATGAGATATCATGGAAGCACATCCTTCGGGAACATATGTGTTGGTCACTTTTGTGCCTCCCGGACACTCCGGGAAGGTTCTGGACGCGATGTTCGATGCCGGGGCGGGAAAGATTGGGAACTACGACCGCTGTGCCTTTGTAAGCCGGGGTACCGGCAGGTTCAGGCCGCTGGCGGGCGCAGATCCTTTTATCGGGACAGCAGGCAAAGACACATTCGTGGATGAGGAAAGGCTTGAACTCATAGTGCCCGAAGAAGCGGTGAAGCCGGTCATCGATGCGCTCAGAAAGGCGCACCCCTATGAAGAGCCCGCTCTGTATCTCTTTGCCCTGGATCCGCGCTGTTTGAAGAAGTCGAAAAAGCCTGAGCAAGCTTGAGCAAGAAAACCGGCAGTGCAATAAAAAAAGGCCGGCGGCGCACTTGGGCGCCGCCGGCTTTCGATGCTCAACCGAATAAGTCTGTCTGACCCGGATCAGTTGGTGGTCTGGAAAATCTTGTTGATCTCGAGAATCTTTTCGGTTCGCAGCTCCTGCATTTTCTTCTGGAGCTCGGCAATCTTGGCGATGGTCTCGTCAATCTTGGCCTTGTCGGGATTGGCAGCCCACAGCTCGCTGTTCAGAGAGAGCCTGAGTGAGCGGAGCTCGGTCTGCAGAGGCAGAAGCTTTTCTGCCGTCTCCTGGATGAGCTTGTCTACCTTGGCCTTGTCCTCGGCAGAGAGCTTCTGGTACTGGAGATAGTGAAGAGCTCCATAGCCGCCCGCACCCATGCTGCCCATGCGGCCCATGAATCCCATTTTGGACGCACCGCGGGCACCCCATGCATTCTGATAGACATAGACATTCCTGGCATTGAACTTGGGACCGCTCCCGAAGCCTGGTCCGACTGGAGCCGCCGGTACTGCCGGCGCAGTCTGCCTGAAGCCATAGCCGGGAACCGCGACACCCGGGCCGCCTGCCCTGCCGAAGCCCTGCGCAAATGCACCGGCTGTTGCAGCGACAAGCATTGCGCCCGCCATGAGAAGCATAATCGCCTTTCTCGATGTATTCATGTCCTTCCTCCCTGGAAGTTGATTTGTTGTTCACTAGGATGTCGCAGGAAGCCGCGTTCCGGTTCCAAAAAATCCTCATTGCACACATGCGTCCTGCTGGTGTATAGTTGAGACAAAGAGAGCCAAAACAATGGAAAACCTACTGCGAATCGAGCTCGACCTCTACGCGCTTCTGCTCATCGCAGTGATGATGATCTCGTTATCCCGCAGGCCATTGCGCAACGGACCTCCGCTTGAGCGCTATTTCTTCCTTATGGCGGGGAGCATCTCGTTCATCCTGATTCTGGATATTATTTCCTGGACAATCGATGGAATTCCCGGCAGCGGCACAAGGATGATTCTGCATGTAATCAATACCCTGTACTACATGCTCTACATGGTTCCAATCGTAGTATTCGCGCTCTTCATGGATCACATTTCACGGCAGGGAAAATTTCCGGGCGGAGGGATGCTGCACGCGATCGGACTCATCATTATCGTTCTTTTCGCTGCAGCGGCCTTTACCAGCCCATGGACCGAAGTATTCTACTCCCTGGACGCCGCGAACCGCTATCAGCGAGGCAGATTGTTCAGTACACTCATGCTCTTCAGTTTCCTCATCGGCTTTGCACCCGAGTTCATCCTGTTTGTGCGTCGCAGAAACATGCCGGGGAAGGTGTTCCGCCTGCTCGCGCTCTATCCCATCCCGATCGTTGCAGGCAGCATTTTTCAGTTCTATCAAGAAGGCTCGGCGATACTCTGGCCAGCTGTTGCTGTCTCTCTGCTTCTGGTTCATATCTCGATCCAACAGCGCAATGCTGCCATCGACCCAATTTCCGGACTTTACAATCAAGCCGCCTTCATGGAGATACTTCGAAACTGGGCCGAGGGTCTGCCAGCCGAAGGCCACTGGACCGAAGGATACTGGGCCGGGAAAGCTTCGAATGCGGGAAAAGCCGGAATTTTTGGTGCCATACTGTTCGATATCGACCACTTCAAGAGCATCAATTACTCAAAAGGCTACGAAAAAGGCAATGAAGTCCTTTTCGCAACGGGGCTGGCGATCAAAGCGGCACTGGGCCCGAATGACATCGCGGCCCGCATTGGCGCTGACGAGTTCATCGTGCTCTGTCCCTGCACTACAGAAGCGCTTGAAAAACTCGAATCGAAGATCGGTGCACAGATCCGCGAGATAGTCGATCCCGGTGTCGATCAGGACATTACTGCCACAAGCGCATGTGCCGTCTTCGACCGCTCCAGGCATCGATCCATCCACGCTTTCCTTCAAGCTCTCGATTCGTTACTGTATGAGAAAAAGGAGAGCTTGAAGAATGCATCGTTTCAGCCTGAATTGCCGCTCTCCTGATACAAGCAAGCGAACGAGGAGTTGTTCATGCCTTTCATTCTCGAAAAAGAGAGCTCTGTCCCCGAACTGGAGTCCATCATCCGCCTCTATCGCCACCAGAAGACCGGCGCGCGCCTGCTCTCCGCCATCAACAGCGACGAAAACAAGGTATTCGGCATCACCTTCAGAACCCCGCCGCGCCGCAGTGACGGCATTGCCCACATCCTGGAGCATTCGGTGCTCTGCGGCTCGCGCAAATATCCTGTCAAGGAGCCCTTTGTCGAACTCATGAAGAGCTCGCTCAACACCTTCCTCAACGCGATGACCTACCCGGACAAGACCTGCTATCCCGTCGCGAGCACTAATCTCAAAGATTTCTACAATCTGGTGGATGTCTATCTCGATGCGGTTTTCTATCCGCGCCTTTCGAAAGAGACCTTCATGCAGGAAGGCTGGCATTACGAGGTGAACCCCGACACCGGCAGGCTCGAATACAAAGGTGTGGTCTTCAATGAAATGAAGGGAGCCTATTCCGATCCTGACGATCTGCACGACGATCTTTGCCGCCGCAGTCTTTTTCCTGATTCTGCCTACGGGCTCGATTCCGGAGGCGATCCGCTCGAAATTCCCACGCTCAGCTATGAGGAATTTCTGGAATTCCACAGGACCCACTACCATCCTGCCAATGCATTCATTTTTTTCTGGGGCGACGACGATCCGGAACGCAGGCTGGCCATTCTGGACGAATGGCTCGAGCCATTCGGGCCGGGTGAGGCAATTCCCCTGCCTTCTGCCCAGCCGGCTTTCGAAAAACCGCGCAGGATTGAGGAATGCTATCAGGCGGAGGATGAGGATGCGCACGGCGCCTACGTGGCGGTAAACTGGGCGCTCTATGAACATGGCGACCCCATCCGGTCCATGGCGGCTTCGGTGCTCTTCCATATTCTTGCGGGTACGCCGGCGGCTCCGCTTCGCAAGGCCCTGATCGAATCGGGCCTGGGAGAAGACATTGCAGGCTTCGGTTTTTCCGAGGAGCTAAGGCAGACCGCCTTTTCCATCGGACTGAAAGGCGTCGATCCTGCGCGTACCGATGATGTGGAAGCTCTCGTGCTTGCGACGCTGGAATCGCTGGTGCGAAAAGGTATCGAGCGGGAACAGATCGCTGCTTCTCTCAATACAATCGAATTCGCTCTGCGCGAAAAGAATACGGGCCGCTATCCGCGAGGGCTTGCGGTAATGCTCGAGGCACTGAACGAATGGCTGTACGACTGCGATCCATTGGGTGCGCTCTCATTTGCAGCTCCTCTGGCCGAGGTCAAGCGGCAGGCTGGAGACCCGGCCTATTTCCCCCGTCTCATTGAAGAGATGTTCCTCCAAAACACGCACCGCACTACCGTCGTCCTTCTGCCTGATCCGCAGGCGCAGGCTCGCCGCGAAGAAGCAGAACGCCGCATGCTCGAAGCCTTCAGTGCTTCATGCAGCCCGGAAATGAGGGAAACGATCGCCCAGACTGCTTCCCAGCTGAAGGCATTGCAGGAAACGCCCGACAGTCCCGAAGCCCTGTCCGCCATTCCTTCCCTCACTCTGGAAGATATCCCGCGACAGGCTCCTCTGCTGCCTTCGGAGCCCATCGAGGTACAGGGCTGTTGCGGGCTCTATCACGAATTGCCGACCGGGGGCATTCTGTATCTGGACCTCGGTTTCAGATTCGACCAGGTCGAGACGCGCCTTCTGCCCTATATGAGTCTTTTCGGGCGCCTTCTGCTCGAAACAGGCACCGCGAAGGAAGATTACGTGCGCCTCATCCAGCGCATCGGAATCAACACCGGCGGCATCAGAAGCCTTACGCTTGCGGCGTCGCGCTGGAATTCCATAGAGCCGGCACCCTGGTTCTTCCTGCGGGCAAAGGCGCTTCCTGAGCGGGCAGGGGAGCTTGCGAGCATTCTTTGCGATGTGCTGACGCAGGCGCGCCTGGACAATTTCGAACGCATCCGCCAGATTGTGCTGGAGGAAAAGGCACAGATCGAGGCACAGCTGATCCCGGGTGCCAGCCGCTTCGTCGGGATGCGGCTCAAGGCGCGCTGTAATCCTGCGGACTGGGCCATGGACCGGCTGTACGGCATCGAGCATCTTGTGTTCCTGCGCGACCTGGCCCGCAGAATCGAAGAAGAGCCTGAGGGCGTGCTCGCCGATATCAAAGCGGTCAGAGAGAGCCTGCTCATTCGTTCCCGGCTCATGCTGAACATTACCTGCGACCGTGCCAGTCTTGCGCAGAGCCTTCCTGAGCTGGAGCGCATTCCTGAATGCCTGCCCGATGCGGGCTTGGCTGGGCCGGGCTTGCCTGGGCTGCAGGAACAGCCTCCGCGCGGCTGGGTATTCGAGGCGATGGAAGCGGTAAAGGCCCGCTGTGCCTGCAGAAGGTCGCAGGCTTCCCATACTTTCCCCGATTTCCGCGCTTCTTCAGAGAGCCCTCTTGCCGAAGCCCTTGAAGTGCCGGCACAGATCAATGCCGTCGGAATGCTGCTCCCGCTCGACACGGGATCAGAGCGGCCGGATGGCGCCAGCCTGGTCGCGGCAAAATATCTCGACACATCCTGGCTTTGGGAACAGGTGCGCGTCGTAGGAGGAGCCTATGGCGGCTATTCAAGCCTCGATTTGTCTACAGCCCTGCTCCTGATGCTCTCCTACCGCGATCCGCATATCGGACGAACAATCGAGACCTTCAGAAAGGCCGGAAGGGTGCTGGCCGGGCGGGAACTGCCCTTCGAAGAAATCCGAAGGTCGATCATCGGCACTATCGGCGATATCGACAGCTACCAGCTGCCCGACGCCAAGGGCTTCAATGCGCTGATGAACCACCTGACGGGCTACACGCAGGAGGTGCGCCAGGAAATCCGGGACCGGGTACTTTCCGCTTCAATGGGCGACTTCAAGCGGCTTGGCCGCCTCATGGAAGAAGCGGCCGAATCGGCGCTCACCTGTGTGCTTGGTTCTCCGGACAGGATCGAACAGGAACTTGAGCAGCTCCCCCAGCCCCTGGTCAGAATCCAGCTCAGAACCTGAACGCTTCGAAATCCCCAAGAGGCAGTCTGTCGAGAAGCTGGCGGTCTCCCACCGCCATCCAGAGGAAGGTCCCCTTTCTCATCCAAGTATCAAAGGCGCTTCGCACCTGACCGGCGCTTATCGATTCGATGCGTTCCTGATCCTTGAGCCAGGAAGCTGGGTCTCCCGTCCGGATGACTGACCTGATCATGAGCCCCGCAATGGCAGCATTGTTCTGCACAGCTTCGAAATACTCGTTCATGTAGATCTGGCGGTATGCATCGAGGGCGTCTTCCAGCGGCATGAAGCCGTCCGGGTCGGTTTTGGCTGGATCGACCGAAACGACGCGTCCCTGCGAAAAGGCTTTGGCTGCTTCGTCGATGTAGCGCTTGATCGACTCGGGCTGGCTTGTCTTGTAAATAATTATCGAGCCGTAATTAGCGGTAAAATTCCTGATCTGGGCGGAAGGCGTGTAGACGGCTCCGTACTTATCCCTCACCACTGAAAAGAGCAGATCCGAGAACATGCGTGCAGCAAGGGCTGCGGGGAAAAAGTCTTCGCTGTCGGGCGCGGGGGCGGGAAAATCGCCTCGCAGGTAGATGGTACCCTTTGACTGATCATGCGGCTGGGTAAGAATTCTCCCTGAAGACAATCGTGCGAAAGCGGACGGCCTGGGCGCAGGCCCCAGAGCAAGATTCGGGATGCTGCTCAGCAGGGATTCGAGATTGCGGGCCAGGGCAACAGGATCGAAGTTGCCAACGGCGACGACAAAAATACGATCGGCTGAGAATGCGCGGCGGTACCAGGCGAGCGCATCTGCAGGAGCCATAGGTTCGAGGGTTTTTTCGGTGCCTTCGGGAGTTACCGAATAGGGATGGCCGCGGAAGAATTCCTCATTGATCAGTTTCTGAGTTGTCGACCAGGGGTTCTGCTCTTTCGATTGAAGTGCGAGGAGGGCTTCTTCCTTTATCTGCTCGAAATCGTGCTCATCGAAGGCGGGGGCGGTGAGCATGTCGCCCCAGAGCGGCAGAAGGGTTTCGATATACTTGTCGAGGGTGGTCAGGCTGAAAGTCGAATACTCGAACTGAGTTTCCGCGCTGATGGACGAGGAGGTACGGTCGAGCAGGGCTGCAGCCTTTTCGTAGGGGTAGGCTTGTGAGCTTCGCACCATCGTCTTGAGCGCGACCGCTTCCCAGCCTGCACGCTCCGGAGGGGTGACCAGGGAGCCGCCTCTGAGAACCAGTGAAATATGGAAGACCTGATTGGCCCTCTGTACTTTCATGTAGACCGGGATGCCGTTGGTCAGGACGGTTTTCAGAAAGGTCGGGGCATTTTCTTTTGCAAAGGGCGTTGCGGCTCCGGCAATGCCTGCCGCCAGAAACAGGCACAGCGCCAGCAAGGCGGCGCTGGATACCCTGCCTTTTTTGGGGATCATGTGCTTCATGCCAACCTCCTATTGCTGCTGCCACCAGAAGGCATTTGTCGAATTGACTTTGAGATATCCGAGATCTGCGCGCACGGCTTCTCCCCGGGGATCGGCGCTGAAGGTGCTAGTACGCACGCGCACGAGGGCAGCAGACTGCTTTTCGCCCACAAGGTATGTGCGGATAAGTCTGGATATGTCATCCCAGCTCACCTTGCGGCAATTCGTTTCATAATCGAAGAAGTAGTCGGTGCCGGCGACAGCCCACCAGAAGGTGAGCGTGCTGGTGACAAATGAGCCGGCCGATTCGAGGGCATAGATGTTCTGGTCTACCAGCTTGGTCTTCGCTTCTTCGAGCGCTTCGGCGCCAAAATAGGATTCGGGGTCGGCAGCGATTTTTTCGAACTCGCTCCGCAGTTTCTGGCGCAGATCTTCGACACGCTTCAGAAGAGGCTCTTCCTGGTCGGGCTTCTGGACGAGCATATAGGTGGAGAATATATAGTTGGCGCCGTCGCGGGCAGTAGGATAGGAAAAATCGATATACTCGGGGTCGTACAGGCCGAATACGGTCCGCATGAGGGAGGATTTGAAGGGTCCCGAGGGGGAGCTCAGCAGGAAAAGAAACACGTCCGATACATAGGTGTCAAAGGTGCTCCGGGTGACGTCGGGGCCTCTCCAGCGGAACTGCACCTGGGCGATTCCGCGGTAATACTGATCTTCGATGCTCACCAGGCGTATGCCGCCGGGGACAGAGCTATGCGGTGGTTCGGCGATGGGTGGAACTGGCCTGCCCTGCCACGAACCAAAAGCTTTTTCCGCGATGTCGAGTACCTGCGAAAGGGTAGCATCGCCTCCTACCATCAGCGCCATGTTCGAAGGTACGAACCATGTATCGCGAATCCAGGCGAGCTGGGCGACTGTTGCTTTTTCAATATTGTATTCAGGGCCGTCGATGTTCTTGCGCCATGGGTATTCATGGAACATGCGTGATTCGAGGGCGTTGATGGCGATCTGGGCGGGATCTGCGTGGTATCCGCGGATTTCGTTCAGCACCACTTTCTTTTCGTTTTCAAGCACTGCCGGATCGAGCCTGGGTGCCATGACAGCATGCGCCCAGAAATCGATGGCTTCTTCAAGGCGGTTCGAGGGCACGGTGATGTAGTAGTTGATGTATTCGCGGCCTGTGGCGCCGTTCCAGCTGGTGGTTCCCATGCGCTTGAGGCCGGCGGTAAAGGCGTCTTTGGTGGGATATTTGTCGTTGCCGTTGAACATCATGTGTTCGTACAGGTGGAAGAGGCCGGCTGTTTCCGGGGTCTGGACCGAAGCTCCTCCGCGGAATGCCACGCATACGGTTACAAGAGGCACGGCGTGGTTTTCGACCAGGAAGACTTCGGCGCCGTTGGGCAGGCGGGCGTGGCTGACAGCTTCAGCCTGGGAATATGCCTGCTGAGCGAACAGGGGGTGGGGAAGTCCTGCTGCACCCGCTGTCATCATGAACACAATGATGGCTGACAGGCTGGACATGCATCGGTGCAAGGCCGAACTGGGTGCTTTCATCATGTTCCTCCTGTGGTGATGCTATTTTTTCTCCATTGAAGCGAGGCGGTCGTGGGCATCGATGTCGATTGCGTCCCAGGGATAGACAATCCAGACATCGTCAAGGGTTTCTCCAACGAACACGTTGCTGACGCCTTCGGGGAAGCTGCCGCGTTTTTCTTTTCTCTTGTCGTGCAGGACTGCCACAGCGAGGGCGGCGGGGTTATAGGTCAGCAGTTCTCTGGTGCAGTACTCGAGGGTCACGCGGGAATCGTCCACTTCGTCGACCAGCAGAATGCGCTTCCCTGAAAGCTGCTGCTCGGCTTCTTCGATCCACTGGACTTTGCGGGGGTAGTCGGTCGGTTTGTCGTTTAGATCGTAGTAGGCAATGCCGACTGCGAGGATTGGCTTGCCGAGATAGGTCCGCAGGATGCGGGCCGGGATGAAGCCGCCGGAGCCAATTGCCACGATTACATCGGGTTTGAATCCGCTTGCCTGCACCTGCTCGGCGATAGAGCGCGCGAGCCGGTGTATCGATTGGTAGGTGTAATGATGCTTATCCATGTATCAATTTTATGGTAGGATGGCGGGCAATACAATATCTGAGTCATCTTCCGGACATCAAACGAGAAAGGATCCGCTATGAGCATTTTTGAAATCATCATGCTGCTCTGCTTTGGGGCGGCCTGGCCTTTTTCCATCTACCGTTCATATAGGAGCAGGCGAACCGGCGGAAAGAGTGTCGCTTTTCTTTTCATAGTGCTGGTAGGATATATAGCGGGCATTGCAAACAAGCTCTTCTATCGCTTCGACAATGTCATATATCTTTATGGCCTCAATTTGACCATGGTCGCCATCGATACGATTCTCTGGTTCCGAAACCGCAGGCTGGAACGGGGCGAAGCGCGATAATTTCAACATTTTTTCTTCAGCGCGCATTTTGGCTATTGACATTCATTTGTTTCTAATTGATAATGATTATCATTATCAATTGCTCTTGATTTCCCTGGCCAAAGGAGTGCTCTTCATGAATGAGTTCGCCCGGTTCGCAAGCTACCTCCGCTCGCATGGTCAAAAAATGACCCGCCCGCGGGAAATCATTCTCAGAGCCTTTCTTCAGACCGAGGGTCACATGACAACTGAAGAGATTCTCAGGGAAGCACGCCGAATCGACCCAAGTATCGGCCAGGCAACGGTTTTCCGAACAATAAGGCTCATTGCGGATGCCGGTCTTGCGCGCGAAGCCTGCATGGAAGATGGCGCCCGAACCTTCGAACATCTTGCAAACCATGCGCACCACGACCATCTGGTATGCGTGCGCTGCGGCAAGGTTATCGAATTCTACATCCCCGAAATCGAACAACAGCAATCATTGATTTTTCTGTACTACGGCTTTCTTCCCAAGGGACATACAATGCAATTGTTCGGGCTCTGTCCCCAATGCCAGGAAGAAGAAGAAGAAAAGAAAGGGGAATGATATGGTACTTGCAGCGCTACAACCGGGACAGAGGTTCAGGGTGATACAGGTCGCCTTTGGCGGAGAGATTGGAAAGCGGCTGGCTGACCTTGGGTTTGTACCGGGAGTCGAGGGAGAAGTGGTCCGGAGCGCCTTTTTCCGAGGCCCCATGCAGGTGAGGCTTCGGGACTACGACCTCATCATGCGCCGCCATGAGGCCAGACTCGTCCAGGTCGAACTTCTGCCTGCCGAATCGCAAATGCCGAGCTCTGTCCCCGAAACGACCGAAACGAGCTCTGTCCCCATGCAGGCTGCACCAAAGCCTGTGTTCGACATGCGGCCGGCTGCCCTTATTCGAAAGCTTGGAGGTCGGGGCATGAGACATGGACATGGAGGCAGAAATGGCTGCTGCAGATAAACTCCGCCACCTCACCGTCGCACTGGCCGGCAACCCGAACGCAGGCAAAACCAGCCTCTTCAATGCCCTTACCGGCTCCCACCACAAAGTGGGAAACTATCCCGGCGTCACTGTCGAAACGCGCGAAGGTCACCTCGAATACCGCGGTTGGCACATGCGCCTTGTCGACCTTCCCGGCACCTACAGCCTCACCGCCTATTCGCTCGACGAAGTCGTCGCCCGCGACTTTGTTCTCGACAAAAAGCCCGACCTCATCCTCGACGTCCTCGACTCTTCCAACCTCGAGCGCAATCTCTACCTTCTATTACAGCTCATCGAACTGGGCCTGCCCGTCGCCGCTGCCCTCAACATGGCCGACGAAGCCGCCGCAAAAGGCATACTCATCGATTCGCAGCGCCTGTCCGAAACCCTCGGCGTACTCATGGTTCCCACTGTCGGCTCCCGCGGCGAGGGCATAGAAGCCCTCCTCGACGCCATCATCACCACCGTCGAAGAAAAGCGCATGCCCCGCATGCCTACTTACGGACCTGATATCGAAACCCACATCGCCGCCATCGCATCCCTCATCGCATCAGATCCCGCATTTGCATCCGCCTATTCACCGCGATGGCTCGCCATCAAATTGATCGAAAAAGACCCCGACGCCGCCCGCCGCATCGAAGCGCACCCCCGCCGCGAAGAAATACAGCACACACTCCAAACCGCCTGGCACTGGATCAACCTCCACTACCGTAAAGACCCCGAAATCATCATGTCGGAACAGCGCTATGGCTACATCCACGGCGCCGTACAGGAAGCAGTCCGCCGCCGGCCGCCCAAAAACATTTCGTTCACCGAACAGGTCGACCGCATCGTCATGCATCCCCTTGTGGGCCTGCCGCTCTTTTTCCTGGTAATCTGGAGCATCTTCAAACTAACCTTCGCCCTCGGCGACTACCCAGTACAGCTCCTCGAGTATTTCTTCGGATGGCTGGAAGGAGCGGTCCAATCCACCGTCCCCGCCGGAATGGTGCAGGATCTTCTCATCAACGGAATCATCCACGGCGTAGGGGGAGTGCTCTCCTTCGTCCCGCTGATCGTCATTCTTTTCTTCTGCATATCGATCCTGGAAGACACCGGCTATATCGCGCGCGCCGCCTTCCTGACCGACCGCTTCCTCCATTCCATCGGACTGCACGGCCAGTCCTTCATGCCCCTCATGCTCGGCTTCGGCTGCTCTGTCCCCGCCATCATGGCAACCCGTACCCTCCGCAGCCCGCGCGACCGCATCGCTACCATTCTGGCCATCCCATTCATCTCCTGCGGAGCCAAACTGCCCGTCTATGTACTGCTGGCAGGAGCATTCTTCCCCCGCAACCCATCAACCGTCGTCATGGGCATGTACCTTGGCGGAGTGATCCTCAGCATTCTGTCTACCTTTTTTCTCCGGCGCACCGTGCTGAAAGGCGACTCGATGCCCTTCGTCATGGAACTGCCGCCCTACCGCCTACCCACCCTCAAGGGAGTGCTATGGCACGTCTGGGAAAAAACATGGGGATACACGCGAAAAGCAGGCACCGTCATCCTCGCTGTTTCAGTACTCCTTTGGGTAATCACCACATTACCGAAACCACCCGATACCGAACTCCGCGCCCAAGCCCTCCATACAGAACTGCAGTCTGCCAATCCCGGCCTTGACGATACAGCCCTTGCCGCCCGCGTCGAACCCCTCCTCCGCGAATACCAGCTCGAATACAGCATCGCAGGCCGCATCGGCAAATTCATCAGCCCCGCGCTGAAACCCATCGGATTTGACTGGAAAATCGGCGTCGCCCTCATCCCCGGCCTTGCCGCCAAGGAACTGGTCGTTTCGACCCTCGGAGTACTGTACGGCGCGCCCGTCGACGAAAATGGAGAAAGCCCCTCCCTGCGCGAAACACTGCGTCAGTCACCCGACTGGTCGCCGCGCATTGCCCTGGCCCTGATGGTGTTTGTGCTGGTCATGCCCCCCTGCTTTGCATCCCTCGCCACAATTCGGGCCGAAGCAGGTGACAAGTGGATGGCGTTTCAGGTTGTCTACTCCATCGCCCTGGCTTGGCTGGCTTCCTTTATCGTGTCCCTGATAGCAAAAGCGGCAGGGCTCTGATCTGCCCTGCCGCCCTTTTTCTCACTCTGCCAGAATTTACAGCTTGAATGAAACACCCGCGCCGACCGTCACGCCGCCATAATCGTTGAAGGGCCCCAGAGTCATCCAGTAATCGATTCCCGCGTCGACAAACGCACGCATGTTGCGGCTCAGCAGATAGGCAGCCCGCATCCCCGCCTGCGCACCAAGGTGCGAGAGATAGTCTGTCTCAAAACCGCTGAGCGCTTCGGTAAGATGGGCATACGTAAAGCCAGCCCCCGCATAGGGCGCCAGATGGAGCCTCCCCATGGTAAGCACCAATTCCCCTCCCAGAACCACATTCACCGGAATGACAGTTACCGAAAGAAAATTGAACGCCAGCCCGAGCGGTATCTGCAGACCTACATAGGGCCTGAGCGGATAGAAACCCCTCGTTGCCGTCATGCGCAGACCCGGCAGCGACTCCCCGCTGCTCGAGTGAAAATACAGATCGAAATCGACACCGCGGCGCGGAATCTCCCTGAGCTGCATATTCGCCTGCACCGGCACCGTGCTGTACAGCACCTGCCCGCTCGAAATCTGGCTGCTCACATCGGTCACCAGAATAACACCCCCCTCCCTCGTGTCCTCAACCCCGCCCACATTCTGCGTCACAATGACCGCATATTCGTCGCCCTTCTTGATACCCATGTTGTTGCCGAGCTGAAGCTTGACCCTTGCCCCCTTCGCCTCGAGAATGCGCGTACTGATCTGGAATTGCGGAATTGCACGGATTCGGTAGGTCAGCTCTGAAGGAATCGAGTCGATGGCTGACATAATTGCCTTGTTCTGATTGGTCTTGTCCGAGCCCGACGTAGTGATCACCTCGACCGAAATGACCGACCCCCCTCCAGCCACATCAATGAAGGTAAAGCCAGTCGTAATCTCGGCCTTCCATTGACTCGCCTTCGAATCCCAGTAGCTGTTGAAATTGGTCACCACCGGAACGACGACAATGAAAGCCCCGGTCATTCGCTCAAATTCCGCCTTGGTAAAAAAGGCCTCCCCAAACTGATATTTTTCGGGCATCACAAAATTGGCCTGCTTCGCCTGGCGCAGCGTGTCGATGAACTGCTGGACACCCCCCGAAGAAAGCCGCTGAGCGGAGCCGAATACCGTAAACCGCCCGATTTCCGAAAACACCTGCTGAATCTTCAGGTCGATAGTCCCAAGCGCCTGCGATGGAATGAACCACCCATAGTAGCCCAGCGCAAATACCGCAATTTCCTGCTTGGAACTTACCTGCGGCTGAGCTCCCAGCACTGCAAATCCCATGAGCAGAACCACCGCCGCCACCACTGCCTTCACACGCCTCATTCCCGCCCTCCCTCGCCAGCGCCCTCTCGCGCCGGATTACTGTTTTTTAAATATCCATTGAAGATATTCTTATTCATTATAGAACATATCCTGCAGGAACACAAACAAGGAAATGCCATATCACATTCCACATTGCGCACTCTGCCCGGCAGTTGTACAATTGCAGTGTGAAAATGAACGCGAAAAGGAGGTTCTATGAAAAAGCTCTTTCTTATTCTGTGCGCGATGCTCACCCTCACCATGGTGGTCAGCGCCCAGGGCAAAACCGTAAATCTGACGTTCATCGAAACGTCGGACATCCACGGCGCCATCTATCCCTACAACTTTATTACGGCAAAACCCTTTGCCACATCGCTCGCCCAGGTAGCAAGCCTCGTCAGGGAAGAACGCTCGGACCCGAATGCCCATGTCGTGCTTCTTGAAAACGGCGATTCCCTCCAGGGCCAGCCGACCGTGTACTACTACAACTTCGAGAAAACAGCAGGCCCCCATATCTGGTCGCGCGCGGTGAACTTCCTCGGCTATGATGCCGTGAGCGTCGGGAACCACGACATCGAAGCCGGCCATGCCGTTTACGACAAGGTCTTCGAGGAAATGCAGGCACCAGTACTCTGCGCCAATGCCGTCACCAAGGATGGCACTCCCTACTTCCAGCCCTATGCCATCATCAACAAGGGCGGAGTGAAGATTGCCGTACTCGGCCTTACCTCCCCCAAAATCCCCGACTGGCTGCCTCCGCAGTTCTGGACCGGCATGGAATTCGAAGACATGGTCCAGAGTGCAAAGAAGTGGGTTCAGGTCATAAAGGAAAAGGAAAAACCAGACCTCTTGATCGGCCTGTTCCATGCAGGTGTCGACTACACCTACGGTAATGTGACCCGCGACACCCCCTTCAACGAAAATGCCTCCCAGCTGGTTGCCGAGATGGTACCCGGCTTCGATCTCATCTTCGTCGGCCATGACCATGCAGGATGGGACGGCCAGGGCTGGGATCCTGCCGCCAAGAAAAAAATCGACGTAAAGGATCCCAATGGCAAGATCGTCCCCATCTACGGCGCACTCAACAATGCCCGCAAGGTACCAGTCGTCAAGGTCATGCTCAGCTGGAACGAAGAGAAAAAAGCCTGGGACAAGATCGTCCGCGGCGGTCTGATCGACATGACGCAGTATCAGCCTGATCCGGAATTCATGGCCCAGTTCCAGCCCGGATTCGACGAAATCAAGAAATGGGTAGACCGCCCCATCGGCAAGATGGATGGAGTCATCAGCACCCGCGATTCCATGTTCGGCGACTCGGCATTCGTCGACCTCATCCATCGCATCCAGCTCGAGCTGTCCAGAGACCCCGAGCTCGGCCTCAAGCCCGCGGATGTCTCCTTCGCCGCACCCCTCTCTGCCGACGCAAAGATTCCTTCGAGCCCGGATGGAACCCTCTATGTCCGCGACATGTTCAACCTCTATGTCTATGAAAACTTCCTCTACACCATGGAACTGACCGGCAGACAGATCAAGAACTTCCTCGAGTACTCCTACCAGTACTGGTTCGATACCATGCCGAATGAGGGCAATCATCTCATCGCCTTCCAGAAGGACAAGGATGGCAAGCTGATCCTCGACAACCGGACCAACATGCCCATGACCCAGACCCGCTACTACAACTACGACAGCGCTGCCGGCATCAACTATGCGGTCGACATCACCCAGCCGCCAGGAAAGCGCATTTCCATCTCCTCGATGAGCGACGGCCGTGCGTTCAATCCGGATGAGGTCTACACAGTAGCGATCAACTCCTACCGCGGCTCAGGCGGCGGCGGACACCTTGAAAAAGGTGCCGGCCTCGACAAGGAAACCATCCGGACCATGAAACTGGTAAACGGCGCGACAACCAAAGATCTGCGCTACTTCCTCCTCAAGTGGTTCGAAAAGCAGCCGGAGGCGGTTACTGTCATGCCGCTCGGCAACTGGGAAGTGATTCCGGCGGATCTCTGGGAGCTCGGTATGAAGACCGACTACCCGCTCCTGTATCCTTCCAAGTAAGCTCCCCAAGGCGCCTTGCGCGCAATGCAGTGTTTCAAGCCGCCCGGCACATTGTGCCGGGCGGCTTTTTTCTTGATTGTTTCAGCAAATCTGTGTAGATTATGTGATGAACACGGTCCGCCCGCATGGGGGGCTGGAAACCAGCCGGGGGCCCTGTGGCACCGGCGCCGCGGAGCATATTCCGCAGGGAGGTCGCTATGAACAAGAGGATGTATGTCGACATTGGCTCGATCCTCGACGATATTTTCGAGGCAGCCAGGGATTTTGGAGAGAAAATGAAAAACTTCTCGCCTGGATTCGAAGGACCTGAAGGAACGGGGCCGGGATCCGATGACCGGGGGCCACGCCCGGGATGCCACGGAATGGGCGCCTGGTTCGAAGCGCATGCAGAGGAAGGCGTGGACTACTACCCCGCCTATTCGTATCCGCCCATGAACATCTACATGCTGCCGGACCGAAGCATCATCTTCGAGTTCGCGCTCGCCGGCTTCGATGAAAAAAGCATCAGCCTTTCGTTCCAGGGCGATTACATGGTGTTCTCGGCGCATATCGATGCCGAACAGCCGCAGGAAGGTGTTCGCTACTTCAAGCGCCGCCTTAAGCTGAAGGATGTCGAGCGCCAGAAATACTATGTGCCGGCCGACAAGTTCGATCAGGAAAAGGTGAAAGCGGTCTTCAAGAACGGCATTCTCAAGGTGACCGTGCCGCCCAAGGCTGCTCCGGAAGCGGCTGAAGGCATCAAGATCGAGATCATCAAGGAAGGCGAGTAAGAGTTTGCAGGCTGAGGGCAGGGCCGCCGGCGCTTCGCGCCGGCGGCCCCACCTTTTTTCGCGCTCAGACTACAGCTCGATACTCCGGGTCACTATCACATCGATATCGGTACCGAGCGCGCGGGGCAATACGACGGTTCCCGCCCGCACCGGCAGGCTCAGCGAAACATTGCGGAGCTCGTCGAGAAGTTCCGCTATCTTTTCTTTTGGGAATGCAGAGGTGGTTCGCACGGGGATGCGGCGCGGCGCCCGGGAGGAGGGGCCTGGGGTACTGCCGTCGGGCAGGAGAGCAGCGATGGTGGTGGTCACGACGCGGCGGGGGTTGAAAATTTCTTCGTGCGCATACTGGGCGCCGCGCATGCAGCGATTGCCAGTGACCTTGAAGTCATCGCCCTCCTGCATGGCTCCTTCAACAACAAGATGGCATCCCAGGGGGCAGGTAATGCAGATCAGTTCTCTTTTCATGCCTGTCTCCTCAGACCAGCGCAATTTCCAGCACCGAATCGCGGCCTGCCTGCGCTAGCTCTTCCGGCCCCAGCGTTACGCTGAGCATTTCCGAGGGCTGGACATGGGCCTTTCGGATAGATCGCAGGACCTTGCCGTCCATGCGCACCTCAAGCCGCACATCGTTACGCACCACCAGACAGCGCATGTACAGCTGATTCTGTCGGTCGGGATTGACTCTGCCAGGTGTGATATAGCGGATGTTTGAACCGGTCCTCACCCTGATCTCGCGCGCCGGGCGGTATCCAGACAGCCAGGCCGCTGCATTCGCCCCAGCGCGTCGCGCTTCTTCGACCACATAATCAACCAGGTCGTGCACATGCAGCACATTGCCGCAGGCGAACACGCCCGGCATCGTCGTCTGAAGCATCGAGTCGACCCAGGGGCCGTTGGTCGCCGGATTGAGTTCTATACCTGCATTCCGCGACAGTTCGTTTTCCGGCACGAGCCCGACCGAAAGCAGGAGGGTATCGCAGTCGATGCGGAAGGCCTTTTCGTGCATGAGGGCGCCGTTTTCGATTGGCGTCACTTCGATCCCCTCAACCCGGTCCTTTCCATAAATGTTGGTCACCAGGTGGGACAGGTAGAGCGGAATTCCGAAATCGTGCAGGCATTGGACGATATTGCGTGTCAGCCCACTGGGATAGGGCAGAATTTCGATCACGGCGTGGACCTTGCAGCCTGCCCAGCTCATGCGCCGCGCCATGATGAGCCCGATGTCGCCCGATCCGATGATGACCACATCCCTGCCGGGAATGTAGCCTTCGATATTGACCAGGCGCTGGGCGAGCCCTGCGGTAAAAATGCCTGCAGGCCTCGTGCCGGGAATGCGGATATTGCCCCGGTTGCGCTCGCGGCACCCCATGGCAAGCACCACCGCCCTCGCCTCGATCCGCATGACGCCCGTCGCCGGCGAAACGCAGTACACGGCCTTTGCGCCATCTTCTTCGCGCAGATCGAGTACGGTGGTCCTGAGTGACGCATGAATGCCCCGCTCTTTTACCATGGTTTCGAAGCGCCCGGCGAACTCGGGACCGGAAAGCTCTTCGTTGAATTCGATGAGCCCGAACCCGTTATGAATGCACTGCATGAGGATACCGCCGAGGCTTTCTTCGCGCTCGAGCACCAGTACGGAATTACCGCGATCGTGCAGCTCGACTGCGGCAGCCATCCCCGCCGCCCCTCCGCCGATCACCACGGCATCGTACGACAGCTGTTTCATAATGTCCCCTTCAGGATGGCGGACGCTCCGCCCCGCTTGGTGATCTGGTCATAGCTCATGCCGGTTTCCCTCATGAGTATCCTGATGATGCGGTAGGTGCAGAAGCCGCCCTGACAGCGGCCCATCTGCGCCCTGGTGTAGTATTTGATGCCATCGAGCGTGGTATGCCCAGCCCGGATAGCCTTGACGATTTCGGCTTCGCTGACCCGCTCACAGCGGCACACAATGTCTCCATAGGCCGGCTCTTCGGCCACCAGCGCATCGAGGGCATAGGGGTCCGCATCGCGTGCCCTGGGAACCTTGTGCACGTAAGGATCCCAGTCGGCCTTTTCTACGAGCCTGAGTCCCGCCTTCTTAAGCAGGTCTTTGACGTATTCGCCGATTGCGGGGCTTGCTGTCAGACCCGGAGACTGAATGCCGGCCACCTGGACGAGAGCGGGAACCTTTTCCGAGAGGGCGATGTAGAAATCGCTGCCATATGCTGCGCGCAGACCGGCAAAACTGGTGATCACGTCGTTCTCTGAAATGCCGGGGACCATGGTCCTGGCGGCGTGCAGTACATGTTCGAGCTGTTCCCGTGTGGTCGCAAAATCTTCCTTGTTATTGGCCGGGGAGGCCGTCGGTCCGATGAGCACTGTCCCCTCGACAGTGGGAATGACAAGGATGCCCTTGGAAACCTCGGTCGGCACGGGGAAGATGACACGCGAGGGTTTTGCCTTCATGGTTCGGTCGAGCAGGTAATACTCTCCCTTGCGGGGAGTAATCTCGAACCGTTCGGCACCGAAGGCCCTGGAAATGTCATCTGCATGGAGTCCTGCGGAATTGACCACAAAGCGGGCGCAGACCTGCTGGCCGTTTTTAGCGCGCAAGGTCCAGAATTCGCCTTCCCGCGCGACCTGTTCGACCTCGAATTCGGTCTTGACCTGCACGCCGTTCCTGCGCGCCGACTCAACCAGCGAAAAAACGAAGCGGTACGGCTCCAGAATGCCCCCAGAAGGAGCATACAGCCCACCGACCACATCCTGGCTGAGGGTGGGTTCGAGCTCGAGCATGCGCTCGCGCGAGCACATTTCGATGCCGATCACTCCGTTTTCGACGCCGCGCAGGTACAGCTGTTCGATGACGCGCATTTCGTCTTCATGAAGAGCGGCGACCAGAATGCCGCACCGCTCGAACGGGAAATCGAGTTCCTCATGCAGACGGTCGAACATGAGCGCGCCCCGCAGTTCGAGCTGAGCCTTCAATGTACTGATATGATCGTGAAATCCGCCATGCACGATGCCTGAATTTGCCTTCGATGTGCCCAGCGAGACATCGATTTCCTTCTCGAGCAGTACCACATCGAGCTCATACTGGGAGAGCTTGCGCGCAATATTGGCGCCGCACACCCCCGCCCCAATGATCGCTACATCAAATCGTTCCATGCCATCTCGCTCCATGTCGCCCTTACTCGGCCCATCGTACAAGACCGGGAAGAATGCGTCCGTCCAGCGCCGGGTGAGCTGGAAGAATGCGCACTGAATGCCCCACCTGGCCCGTCGTTTCGCCGTGCATGGTGCAGGCATAGCGGAAGAGATCACCCTCGCGGCCAACCATTGTCATCGAAAGACGCTCGCCGTCTTCGATCTCACCACGGCTCGAAAGCCTTCCCTTATAGCATTCGACCGACACTTCATCGGGAGAGAGTCCGCCGAGATTGACCAGCGCACTCACGGTAAGCGGAGTGCCCCGGTTGATGACTGGCGCACCATCGTCGGAAAAATCGACTACGCGGACATTTGGCCAGGCCCGGCTTACCTTTTCAATGAAGGCAGCGAGAGAAACGCTCCGCCGGTATCCGTCGGCTTCGAGCACGCGGCTTTCGGCCAGGGCTGGCTGATAGTAACCCTCGTAGTACTCCTTGAGCATGCGATGAGTCGCGAACTTCGAGCCAATAGCCTTCATGGAAGCGCGCATCTTGGCGATCCAGCCGCGTGGGATATTGTCGCGCCCGCGGTTATAGAAGAGCGGCAGAATTTCGTGCTCCAGAAGGTCGTAGAGATCTTCCGCCTCGATTCTGTCCTGCAGTTCTTCGTCCTGGTACTCTTCTCCCGAGCCTATTGCCCAGCCTATTTCGGGCTTGTAGGCTTCTGCCCACCAGCCGTCGAGTATGGAGCAATTGAGTACACCGTTCATGCCGGCCTTCATGCCGGAGGTACCGGAGGCTTCGAGCGGGCGGCGCGGGGTGTTGAGCCATACATCCGAACCGCTTACCATGTAGCGGGCGATCGCCATATCGTAATCTTCAATGAATACAATCTTTCCGAACACGTCCTTCCGTCTTGAGAAATGTACGAGTTCTCTGATGAGCTCCTTGCCCGGCTGGTCGTGGGGATGCGCCTTTCCGGAGATGACAATCTGGAGCGGCATATCCTTGATGGACAGCAGTCTGATCAGGCGGTCGGGATCCTGCAGGAGCAAAGTTCCGCGCTTGTAGGTGGCGAAACGCCGCGCAAAACTGATGGTGAGTGCGTAAGGAGAGAGCACATCGCTCGAACGCAGGATTTCTCCGTCGGGCAGGCCGAGGCGCTTGTAGGATGCTGCAAGACGGCTGCGGCAGGATGCCACAAGGCGCTCACGCCTGCGCTCATGGGTGCGCCACAGCTCTTCGTCAGAGATGCGGTCAATGTAGGACCAGATTTCCGGGTTGTCCGGCTCGAAATAGAAATCCGGTCCGAGGAAGCGGTCCAGAAGCGAGAGCATGTCATGGCTGATCCAGGTGCGAGGGTGCACTCCATTGGTGACATGGCCGATAGGTATTTCCTTCGGCTCCATCTGCGGCCAGAGATTTCGCCACATGCGGCGGCTCACTTCGCCATGAATTGCCGAAACGCCATTTGAACGAGCCGAGAGGCGCAAGGCGAACACGGTCATGCAGAAGCTTTCCTGCTGATCGAAGGGGTTTTCCCTTCCCATACCAAGGAACTCGTTCCAGTCGACCCCCAGGCTGGCCACGAATGACCGGAAGTACTTTTCCATGAGATCGATGCCAAAGCGTTCGTTCCCGGCGGGCACAGGCGTATGGGTCGTGAAAATGTTGGTCGGAATGAATGCCTGTACTGCGGCATGGAAATCGAGCCCATGTTCCTGCATGAGTATGCGGATGCGCTCGAGCGCAAGGAACGCAGAATGCCCTTCGTTCATGTGGGTTGCAGCTACCTTGATGCCGAGGGCCTTGAGCGCTCTGACACCCCCTATGCCGAGGAGAATTTCCTGGCGGATGCGCATGTCCTTGTCGCCGCCATAGAGTGTGGCGGTAATGGTGCGGTCTTCGGGACTGTTTTCGGGTATGTTCGTATCGAGCAGATAGAGCTGGGTCCGGCCGATCTGCACCTGCCAGATGGCTGCATGTACGGTCCTTCCCGCCATGTCGACACTTATGAGAAGAGGTTTTCCTTCGGCGTCGAGGCAGTGCTCGACCGGCATGTTGTACCAGTCGTTTTCCGGATAGGTTTCCTGCTGGAAGCCGTCCGCATTGAGATACTGGCGGAAATAGCCCTGTCGGTAGAGAAGCCCCACGCCGACAAGTGGCAAGCCAAGGTCGCTCGATGTCTTGAGGTGGTCGCCTGAAAGAACGCCGAGGCCGCCCGAGTAAGTAGGCAGAGAGACATCGAGTCCATATTCCATCGAAAAATAGGCGATCACGGCGTCCTTGGGCCCCTTGTACCAGGGCTTGCTTTTCAGATACCGCTGGAACTTCGCATAGACTTCGTCGAGGTCGGCGAGGAAGGAAGCGTCCGATGCGAGCTGGTCGATTTTCTGCTGGCTTAGCATGCCGAGCATTTTGACCGGATTCTGGCCTGAGGCGACCCAGAGGTCCCCGTCGATGCGCATGAACAGCGATACGGCATCGAAGTTCCAGGAAAGCCAGAGGTTGCGAGCGAGGATGTCGAGTTTGGCGAGCCGGCTCTTGAGAGTGGGTTTAATAGTGTGAGCGTGAATTTTCATCGCCTTCTTCCTTTATTGTTCAGCGTCATCGGAAGAGAATAGCCTGCCGATAAGGCGCTTGAGAATCCCTTCGTTCTGGGGAGTCTGATGCTGGAGAGCCTGATTCTGTGGATCCTGATTGTGAGGACCCTGGCTGGTGCTGTCCTGGCTGGGCTGAGCACTCTGCGGTTTCTGCGAAGATGGTTTGTCGGGTCTCGCGCGATGGTTTTCCTTAGATCCGGAATGTGCATCTTTTTCTCCGGCAGGTCTGGAGGGCGGCGACTTCAGAAGCTTGCGGTACTTGGTGCGGAAATAGGCAAGCCTCTCTTCCGAGCCCATTCGATAGAGGGTTTCGGCATCCAGGGCTGGCGATTCGGGCCTTGTACCGGTGCTGGTGCGGAGCGATGGGCGCTTTTTCCGCTCTGGTTTGCGCAAACCGGCCGGTTTGTGCGAACCTGCCGCTTTGGAAGAACCCGCTGGAGTTCGCGGTTCGAATGTCTTGCCCGGACCTGCCGCTCTTGAGCCTTCCGCCACAGGCCTTCGCACTTCCAGTTCGAGAGAAACACCTGCACTCAGATCCTCAGCTGCCAGCATCCCATCCTCGGTATCCTGAACCTGCAGATGGATCCCAAAGCGGGACTCGATTGCCGAAAGGCCTACCTCGTAGCGCTCGCACACCAGTCCGACCATGCGCGACTGTTCCGGAGAGAGCACCCGCACCCGCTCGAGATATATATCCGCGTCGAGCGGAATATCGTAATGAATTGCGTAACGGGCCATTTCCGAAGGCATAGCCTCGAGATTGTCGTTCGAGACAACAAGGACCAGAGGCTCGTTCTCTCCGCGGAAACGCTCGAAGAGCGCTGCATTTTTTTCTGCCGGCGCTGCAGCCGATACATGCTGGGCGGGAATATGGTTCAGCCTGAGGCGCGCTTCCACCTCTTTCGAGGTCTGGCGGAGGTTGCAGAAGACAACTGCCTTTGCGGCATGTTCTTCTTTAAGCCTGCTGAGCAGAAGGCGAAACTTGGCTTCGAATGCAATGCGGTAGAAGGTCGACGGTATTGCGGAAAGGCTCGCCTGCGCCTTTTTCAGCACCACCGTAACGGGATTATCCGCAAAATCAAGGGCGGTGTTCTTTGTCCTCGCACCCAGCCGCATCGCAAAGAGCGCAGCGCGCCGTTCCCAGGGAGGAAGCAGGTACCCCCACATCCTGCGCTGAAGTTCGCTTGGAAGTTCGCCGAACAGATCCGCCCCTTCCATGATCAAAAGACCGAATTCCCGCGGGCGGAACGATGATTCCTGCACAGCTGTCATGAACAGTGATGCACTAATGCACACAAAAGGCGCCGTTTCCAGGTCCTTAGCCTGGTTTTTCGTGTCTTCTTCGCTTGTGCAGATCACATGCCGGATGCCCGCCTTTTCCAAATTCTCTCTGAGACCGGGAACCAGGGCTTCGCTTTCCGCCAGCATCAGCACACGGGGCGGAACACTTTCGCCGCGCGTTTCCAGCCACTTGCCGGCCAGCGCCACAATAATCGGCGCCCGATATTCCGTACTTTCATCGTGAACCAGAATGTCCTTGCGGCGGCCGAAAAAATCATTCTGCACCGCCTGGGCAAATGCACGGACGATAGGGCTGTTCCCCCATCCCATGCGTTCAAGGAATTGTTCCATGTCAGATCCTTCCCTCTGCGTGTTACGACAGAAACATATATGCAATGTGCCTTCGGGCACTGCTCGTCATGTGCAAACAATCCCATGATAACGAAAATAGCGGCAATGGTGAAGACGAACAAAAAGAATAAAAATACTATAGTCAAAATATAGATAATGTTGTATCATAATGCACGGTTTCATAATCTTGAAATAGCGGGGTCATACAAATGGCAGCGAAAAAGATCCTCATTCTTGGCGGCGGATACGCTGGTGTCTGGGCCGGCAAGATTCTCGAAAAGCATTTCAGAAAACGGGAAGATATTGAAATCACTCTCGTTGACAAGCGCCCATTCCATACCCTCATGACGGAACTGCATGAAGTGGCCGGGTGGAGAACCGAACCCGAGTCTGTTCAGGTCAGTTTCAAGAAGATTTTCGGGGCCAAGCGCATCAATATTGCGCTCGACACTATCGAGCACATCGACTTTGAAGCCAAAAAGGCAAAAGGAAAAGCGCAGACCTACGACTTTGACTACATCATCCTCGGGGTGGGTGCCGAGCCTGAATTCTTCGGTATCCCCGGAGTGGCTGAGAACTCTTTCACACTCTGGTCCTTCGAGGATGCGATGAAGATCCGCAAGCACATCGAAGAAAAGTTCTACGAAGCATCTCTTGAGACCGACCCGGAACGCCGCCGCAAACTGCTCACCTTCGTGGTAGCGGGTGCAGGCTTTACGGGCATCGAGATGATCGGCGAGCTTCTGGATCACCGCGATGCCATGTGCCGCAAGCTCTATCTCGATCCAAATGAAGTGCGCATTCTGAACATCGAGGCTCTGCCCTCCATTCTGCCCATTCTTGAAGAGCCCCTGCGCACCAAGGCTGAGAACTATCTCAAGAAGCGCCGCTGTGAGATCATGCTGAACGCAGCGATTGTCGGAGCAGAACCCGGCAAGGTCCTGCTCAAGACTGGTGAAGTTGTCGAAACCGAGACCTTCATCTGGACCTGCGGCGTCAAAGGCTCGAGCTTCGCTGGCCAACTGGGACTTCCTGCAGGTAAGCGCAACCGGCTCGACTGCGACATGGAGCTGAAATCCACCAAGTATCCTTTCGTCTACGTCGTGGGCGACATTTCCGGCCTCCTCTACAATGAAAAGCCGCTTGCACAGATAGTCGAGACTGCGCACTTCACTGCCGAAGCCGCTGCAAAGAACATTATCTCGGACATCGACGGGGGTGAGCGCCACCAGTTCAAGCCGAACTACCACGGGTTCATGATCTCACTCGGCAGTCACTACGGCGTGTCCAACGCGGGCGGCATGAAGACCAGCGGCTGGGTTGCCCTCGCCATCAAGCACCTGATCAATGTCTGGTATCTGCTGAACATTGCAGGCATCAATCAGGTGTGGGAGTATCTCAAGCACGAATTCCTGGATCAGAAGGATCGCCGGTCCTTCATCGGCAACTTCGCTTCGTACAAGATACGGCCATACTGGCCGCTTCTTCTGCGCATGTGGCTTGGCCTTATGTGGCTGTTCGAGGGTATCAACAAGATCGGCGAAGGCTGGCTGGCGTTTTCGGCCGGTTCGAAATCGGGCTGGATGTTCTCGCCAGGAGTGGTGCAGGCTGGGGTGAAGGCTGTTGAAGCGACCAGCGCGGCGAGCGCATGGGAAGGCGCAGCCGATGCTACCGCCGCGGCGAGCGCTGCTGTAGCGGCTGAAGCGACGAGTGCCGCCTCGGCCGCTGCTTCCGGAGCAACCGAAGCGGCAGGGAAGGCATTCAAGGCTGTGTGGGATCTCACCAAACCTATTCTGGATCCGAATTCCGGCATCGTAACCTGGTTCCGACAGACTTTCATGGACGGCATCTTTGCCCATCTTCCCTATACCCTGTTCCAGATCATGATCGTATTCATGGAAATCGGCATTGGACTGGCGCTGTTCGGCGGCTGTTTCACCTGGCTCGCCGCAGCGGCAAGTATCGGGATGTGCGTGATCTTTACCATGTCGGGCATGTTCGCATGGAATCAGCTGTGGTTCGTGTTCGCGGCAATTATCATGCTTGGCGGTGCCGGCCGCTCGTTCGGCATCGATTACTGGCTTATCCCGCCAATCAAGCGCTGGTGGAACGGCACGCGCTTTGCCCGCAAGTGGCATTTCTATGCCGATGACCCAACCAAATAAGCCGGCATCCTGAAGCGGATTCCATTACCGTGTACGTTGGCGGCGGGCATCGCGAGGAGCGTACCGCCGCCATTTTTCTAGCGGGAGCACTATGACTCAATACTGGAAAGACATGCCCGATATCGAACGATTTCTCGATCGTGTCGAAGCGCTCATTCTCTCGACATTCGACCGCAGCGCGTTCCCTATGGCCGATGACATGCGCGCCATGGTCGAGTCGGGCGGAAAGATGCTCAGGCCTGCCCTGGTCTTTGTCGGGGGGAAGTTCGGGCTTGCGAACAAAAAGAGGAAGAACGCAAAGGACGAAGACCGCCTGGTGCACATTGCCGCCGCCATCGAAATGCTCCATACCGCCACGCTCATTCACGACGATATCATCGACAGGGCAAGTCACCGGCGCGGCATTCCCACCATTCACGAAAAGGCAGGCCCGACCAGTGCCATTCTAGCCGGCGACTGGCTTTTTTCCCAATGCTACCGGATTATCGCAACCTATCTGAAACCCGATCGTGCCGTGCTCCTCGCGGAATTTGTCAGCGCCATCTGCAAAGCAGAAATTCAGCAGGATCTGGAGAAATACCGCTTCAATCCCTCACGCAGGCGATATCTGCAGACCATTGCAGGAAAGACTGCAGCGCTCTTCTCCCTCGCACTGCATATCGGTGCATCCGAAACCGGTTGCAGCCCTGCAGTAACCCAGCGCCTCAGGAGGACAGGCTACAATCTCGGCATGGCTTTCCAGATCATCGACGATATTCTCGATTACGAATCGAGCCTCGAAACCCTGAAAAAGCCAGTCGGAAACGACATCAGAGAAGGGCTCTGCACGCTTCCCCTCATCTTCGCCCTGGAAGAAAAGCCTGAAGAACTGCGCGCCCTTCTGGCACATGTGCAGAACAGGAAGGCGCCAGTCGATCAGATTGTGGAAATGGTAAGATCTACAGCTGCCCTGCCGCGGGCGCGCGAGGAAGCCGGGCGCTATACGCGGCTCGCTCAGAAGGAGATTGCGGGGCTTCCGGAAGGAGAGGCGCGGCAGTCGATCACGAAGATTGTCGAAAGCCTTCTTGTAAGGGATTACTGAGCAGGGGACCTGCGAGTTTCCAGCGCTCAGGCGATTCTGACAATCAGCTTGCCATAGTGGGAGCCAGTTTCAAGAAGCCGATGCGCTTCTCCCACTGAATCCATCGCAAACGCTTTGGGATAGATGATCGGTCTCAGCAGGCCTGCATCCACCAGTTCCGCAATCCGGGCGAGGTCTTCGCCGATGATCTGTCTGCCTTCTCCGCGCAGGATTGGCAGAAGGACGAAGACCACATGCAGATTGAGCGCTTTTGCGTGCATCATGCTGAGATCGACTGTCGCCCTGGCCGCGATGGTTACAATGTCCCCGCCCGGCTTTGCAGCGGCGAATGAGCGCAAAAGGTTCTGGCCGCCGGCGGTATCGAAGACTGCATCGAAGCCTCGGCCATCTGTCAGGCGGGCAGTATAGGTTTGCGGCTCTTCCTGGTCATGCCGGACAATCCAGTCAGCGCCCGCGCGCCTCGCCACATCCGCCTTTTCATCGCTGGAAACGGCAGCGGCAACCTGAGCGCCGCATGCCTTGCCAATCTGCACACCAAAATGCCCGGCACCTCCCGCCCCGCCCATGACGAGCAGGCGCATTCCCTCATGAAGATGGATCTTTCGTCGAAGCGCCTGCCAGGCGGCAAGACCTGCAACCGGCAGTGCGGCGCATTCTTCGAGCGGAATCGAGCGAGGCGCGCGGGCGATGAGGCGTTCGTCGCATCGCACATACTCGGCAAGCGCTCCTCCTTCTCTATCCATCCAGCCTGCCAGTCCAAATACCCGATCGCCTTCGCGAAATCGCTGCACATTCGGGCCGCAGGCGGCTACCGTGCCCGCCAGGTCTCCGTGCAGGACAGCTGGAAAGGGCGGAAGCATGCTCACAGCCCCGGAACGCACCTTGCAGTCGATAGGGTTTGCGGATGTCGCCCAGACTTTTATAAGCACCTGACCGGGCCCGGGCACGGGAATGGGAAGTTCGGCAGGTTCGAAAACCTCGGGAGAGCCGGTACGGCGGATGACCATCGCGCGCATCGTGTGCGGTATGGGGTTGTGCACAGTATGCCTCCTTTTAGCCCTTTTAGGGACAATCGGCTCAGAATGCTACCGAAAATCGACGGTAGATGCCGCGCGGCAGTTCATCGGTCTTTATGACTTCGTCGACCCTGGCTGAAGAGGGTCCTATGTACAGCCAGGCAAGAAACCGCTCCAGTGCCTCCGCTTCGCCCTCGGCCCAGACTTCTACTGAGCCGTCTTCGGTGTTCCTCACCCAGCCGGTCAGGCCCAGCTGTTCGGCCTTGAGAATCGCGGACATCCGAAAGCCGACTCCCTGTACCTCGCCTTTTACCACCGCATGGAATGCCTTCATGTGCGCTCTCCCAGGTTTCATACCTGCCACCATGACGTGCAGGTTTTGCATAAATTCCCGGCCAAGTACTAGGAATTTTATATGGAATTCTATATATTTGACATGGAGTAGTCAATGGAAACACAAGCACGCTTTGCCCTTAAAGGAATGACCTGCGCTGCCTGCGCTGTCGCCAACGAGCGCGCTGTCGGCAAGCTGAAAGGCGTTCAGCGGGTGTCTGTCAATTTCGCCACCGAGCGCATGGAAGTCAGCTTCGATCCGCGCGCAGTCGATATTGCCCAAATAGAAGCCGCCGTCAAAAAGGCGGGCTATGAGGCGGTTCCTCTGGACCGAAGCAGTCCTGCCGCCGCCCCGGCTCCGCTCGAAGCCTATGGCTGGCCGCGTTTCATTATCGCAGCGGTGTTTTCCTCTCTTTTGCTCTATCTTGCCATGGGAAGCATGGTAGGGCTCCCTGTTCCGGGCTTTCTGGACCATGAGCATCATCCGCTCGCCTTTGCCCTGACTCAGATGGCCCTGCTGGTGCCGGTGCTGGCAGCTGGCAAAGCCTTCTATATCCACGGATTCAAATCGCTTGTACATCTGTCGCCGAACATGGACAGCCTGATTGCGATTGGAACCAGTTCAGCCACCATCTACAGCCTTATTTCGGTCTGGAATATTCTCAAGGGAAGCCATGAAGCGGCAATGCAGCTCTATTTCGAGACAGCCGCAATCATTATCACCCTGATCATGCTCGGAAAGAACCTGGAAGCCCGCTCCAAGCGCCGCACCTCCGAGGCTGTCCGCCGTTTGATGCGCCTGCGCCCGGCGAGCGCTGTGGTGCTCGAACATCCCGATGACAGCGAAGGCAGCTCTGTCCCCATCGATGCGGTTCGGGTAGGTGCCTTTATTCTTGTCAAACCGGGCGAACGCATTCCGGTCGACGGGAAGGTCGTCCGGGGCATTTCCACTGTCGACGAGTCCATGCTGACCGGCGAGAGCATGCCCCGCGACAAGGAAGAGGGCAGTGCCCTGTTCTGCGGCACCATGAATCTCAGCGGCACCATCGTCATGCAGGCCGAAAAGGTAGGGCAGGACACGACCCTCGCCAGGATCATCCGCCTTGTGGAAGATGCGCAGGGATCGAAGGCCCCCATTGCGCGGCTTGCAGACCAGGTGTCAGGTATCTTTGTGCCCGTAGTGATCGGCATTGCGCTGGTGGCCGGCATAGCCTGGCTTCTAGGCGGCGAGTCCATCAGTTTCGCGCTGATGATCTTCGTATCGGTGCTGACCATTGCCTGCCCCTGCGCGCTCGGACTTGCCACACCCACGGCCATCATGGTCGGGACTGGCAAAGCCGCCGAGCTCGGTATTCTGGTCAAGTCTGGAGAAGCCCTCGAAACATTGCACAAAGTCGATGTGGTGCTGTTCGACAAGACGGGGACGATCACCCAGGGCAAGCCCGAACTCACTGATGTAGCTGCAGCTGAAGGATACGATCAGGACCGCGTGCTCCGCATGGCGGCATCGCTTGAGCTGGCTTCGGGGCATCCGCTTGCGGAAGCAATTGTAAGAGCCGCCCGCGCGCGCGGGCTTGAGCTCGATCGAATGGAAACTGTGCAGACAGTGCCAGGGAAGGGCATTATTGGCAATGGAATGGCGGTGGGCAATGCTGCCCTGGCCGAGTCTCTGGGGGTTTCGCTTGCATCCAGCGATCCCGGGGTGCTGGCGCTGGCTGCATCGTTTGCCGAGCAGGGAAAGACGCCGATGCTCGTGTTCGATGGCACCAGCCTGGCAGGTGTCATCGCGGTGGCCGATCGCATAAGGGAAGACGCCCGAACAGCGATCGCCGCTCTGCGAAAGCTTGGCATCGATGTAGCCATGGTGACGGGGGACAGCCGGCGTACTGCGGACGCAATCGCTCAGCAGGCCGGCATCCTGGATGTCTACGCCGAAGTCCTTCCTTCCGAAAAATCGTCAATTGTCAAACGCATTCAGGCTTCGGGCAGAAGGATTGCCATGGTCGGCGATGGTATCAACGATGCGCCGGCCCTGGCCCAGGCCGATGTCGGTATCGCCATGGCTGCCGGCACCGACATCGCCATGGAGAGCGCCGATATCGTCCTCATGCACGACAGTCTGGCCGATGTCGTTGCGGCAATCTATCTTTCGAGGCGGGTCATCCGGACCATCAAGCAGAACCTTTTCTGGGCATTCGGTTACAATGTGCTTGGAATACCTGTCGCGGCCGGTCTTTTGCACCTGTTCGGCGGTCCATTGCTCTCGCCGGTCTTCGCTGCAGCGGCAATGTCGCTCAGCTCGGTATCGGTAGTCAGTAATGCGTTGAGGCTCAGAACCTTCCGCCGCGTGTCTCTTTCCTGAAATGTTTCACTTTATGGTGCAGATGTCGTATATTTATTGCAAGGAGACGGATGTATGAAAAAACTGCTCAAGATCGAGGGCATGAGCTGTGGTCACTGTGTCATGCATGTGCAGGCTGCACTCGAAGAGGTTCCGGGTGTCAAGTCGGCAAAGGTAGACCTGCTTGAACGCCAGGCTATCGTCGAAGGCGACAACCTGGACGACCAGGCGCTCAGAGCCGCCATTGCTGACGCAGGATACCGGGTCACTGCCATCATTCCCTGAGTGCAGCAAGATTAGGTCCGATATCCCCGCTCCTTCAAAAAAAGAACCGCGCACGAAGCGCGGTTCATCTTTTCAGTGCTGCATAAGTGCCGCACATCTCAGTGAGGCACATCCGCAAGCTTCATCAGCTCGGGCTCGAGATTCTCTCCTTCGACTTTCTTGAATTCTTCCAGAAGCTCCCGACCGCGCCGTGACAGCCGCGAGGGAACCTTGACGAACACTTTGATGTACAGGTCTCCACGGCGCCCGCCTGCAACCGGCACGCCTTCCTCCCGCACCCGGAGCAGTTTTCCGCTCTGTGTTCCTGCAGGAATCTGAACCGAAATTTTCCGGCCGTCGAGTGTCGGAATGATGACTTCGCCGCCAAGCGCTGCAGTGACAAAATCGATGAACACCGCGCAGTACAGATCATTTTCCTGACGCTCGAATATGTCATGGGGTCTGACATGGATGAATACGTGCAGATCTCCGGGTGGTCCGCCATTAGGGCCGACATTGCCCTGCCCCGGTACCGTCACGCGTTTTCCGTCTTCGACACCAGCGGGAATGGTAACTCGAATTTTCTGCTTTTTCCGGACCGTGCCGGTGCCCCCGCAATCATAGCAGGGATTTTCGATGACCGACCCTTCGCCATGGCAGGCCGGGCAGGGCTGGGAAATGGCGAAGAACCCCGAACTGCGCCGGATCTGGCCGGTTCCGTGACACATGGAACACATCTTGCGCCCCTTGCCGTCCCGGGAACCTGTGCCGCCGCAGGTCTTGCAGGTATCTTCTCTTGTATAAGCAATCTCGATCGTCGTTCCAAAGATAGCCTTTTCAAAAGGCAGTTCTATGTCATAGCGGAGATTGGCACCCCGGTTGGTCGTGCGCCCGCCGCCCCGCCCCTGCGCAGATTCGCCGAAAATGGATCCGAAAATCGAGGAAAAATCGCCGAAGCCGCCGAAAAGGTCTTCGAAATCTCGGAAAATATTGGTGTAATCCTGCTGGCCTGCCCCGCCCATTCCTTCGACGCCGGCAAACCCGAACTGGTCATAAGCCTGTCGCTTCTGTTCGTCGCTCAGGACCTCGTAGGCTTCCGTTGCTTCCTTGAATTTCTCTTCGGCCGCCTTGTCGCCCGGATTCTTGTCGGGATGATACTGAATGGCAAGGCGCCGATATGCCTTCTTGATATCGTCTTTGGTCGCGGTTTTGGGCACTCCCAGCACTTCGTAGTAATCACGTTTGGCCACTTCCGACCACCCTCTCGATGAGCAACGAGGCGGCAGCCTGTATGAACTGCCGCCTCTTTCTCAGCATTCGTTATTTTTCGTCATCGACTACTTTGTAGTCGACATCATCTGCATTCTTGGTATCGCTGTCGCCTGAAGCCGGGCCGCCCGCCGGGCCGCCCGCTGCGCTTCCTGCCGCACCTGCGCCCTGTGCGGACGCATTGCGGTACAGCTCTTCCGAAAGCTTGTAGGAAGCCTGCTTGAGCGCTTCGGTTTTCTGGCGGATCGATTCTGCATCCTTGCTGTCCATGACCGCTTTCAGATCCTTGATGGCATTCTCGACTGCAGCCTTCTCGGATGCGCCGATCTTGTCTCCAACTTCCTTGAGCGCCTTCTCGGTGGTGTAGATAAGCGAATCGGCTTCGTTGCGCGCATCGATGCGTTCGCGCTCGCGGCGGTCTTCTTCGGCATGAGCCTCGGCTTCCTTGACCATTCGCTCGATTTCGGCATCATTGAGACCGCTCGATGCCTCGATGCGGATTTTCTGTTCCTTGCCGGTGCCGAGGTCCTTGGCCGATACGTGCACAATGCCGTTGGCGTCGATATCGAAGGTGACCTCGATCTGCGGGACTCCGCGCGGCGCGGGGGGGATGCCGACCAGGTCGAAGCGTCCAAGGGTGCGGTTCTGGCTTGCCATTTCGCGCTCGCCCTGGAGGACATGGATCGAAACCGCAGTCTGGCCATCGGCTGCCGTGGAGAAAATCTGGCTCTTGCGGCAGGGAATGGTGGTGTTGCGCGGGATGAGCCGCGTGAAGACACCGCCAAGGGTTTCGATACCCAGCGACAGGGGGGTAACGTCAAGCAGAAGAACATCCTTCACCTCGCCGCCGAGAATACCGCCCTGGATTGCCGCACCAATGGCGACCGCTTCGTCGGGGTTGACGCCCTTGGACGGCTCCTTGCCGAAAATTTCCTTGACTATCTGCTGGACGCGCGGAATGCGGGTCGAGCCGCCGACAAGAATGACCTCATCGATCTGCGCAGCGGTGAGACCTGCATCGGCGAGCGCCTTCATGCAGGGCTCGCGGGTTCGCTCGATAAGATCCATGCACATCTGCTCGAAGCGGGCTCTGGTGAGCGTCTTCTGCAGGTGCTTCGGACCGCTTGCGTCCGCAGTAATGAATGGCAGATTGATTTCGGTCTGCATCATGTTGGAAAGCTCGATCTTTGCCTTTTCAGAGGCCTCGCGGAGGCGCTGAAGCGCCATGCGGTCCTGCGAGAGGTCGATGCCCGTATCGTTCTTGAATTCGTCGATGAGCCACTGCATGATGCGGCGGTCGAAATCGTCGCCGCCAAGGTGGGTGTCGCCATTGGTCGACTTGACCTCGAATACGCCTTCCCCAAGCTCGAGGATGGAAATATCAAAGGTGCCGCCGCCGAGGTCGTATACGGCAATGGTCTTCTCTTTCTTCTGATCCTTGTTGAAACCATACGCAAGGCTTGCGGCTGTCGGCTCGTTGATGATGCGCTTGACTTCGAGCCCCGCGATGCGGCCGGCATCCTTGGTCGCCTGGCGCTGGGAATCGTTGAAATAGGCAGGGACGGTGATAACCGCTTCGGTGACCGGCTCGCCGAGATAGTCCTCGGCAGTTTTCTTCATTTTTTGAAGGATGAAGGCGCTGATCTCCTGAGGGCTGTAGAGCTTGCCGCCCGCTTCGACGCGTACGTCGTTGCCGTTGTCGATAACCTTGTACGGCACCATCTTGATCTCCTGCTGGACCTCGCTGTAGCGGCGGCCCATGAAGCGCTTGATCGAGTAGATGGTGTTTTCGGCGTTGGTGATCATCTGATTCTTGGCCGGCTGGCCGACGACGCGCTCACCTTTCGCGGTAAACCCTACGATGGAGGGAGTCGTTCTCTGGCCTTCCGAATTGGCGATAACGACAGGCTCTCCGCCTTCCATGACTGCGACGCAGGAATTCGTGGTTCCCAAATCGATGCCAATAATTCTTCCCATATTCTGTTCTCCTTGAAACTCTCTTCTAAATTACTGAAATTATCAATCAATCAGCAAATCTGATTCATATGTTTGGCTGATCCCCGGTCTGTCCGGCTCCGGAAGAATCTTCCGCGGCCGGCGCGCCATCAGGGGTCTGCAGATTCTGTCCAGTCTGATCCTGGCCAGACTGCTCCGGGCTGGCTGCTGGTTTTGCCGGCATGGTGACCTTCACTTTCGCCGACCGAATCACGCGGTCATGCAGCATATAGCCAGGCATGAACTCCTGAGTGACTGTAGGTTCTTCGACCTCACCCATATCCGAAAACATGGCCTCGTGATAGTTCGGATCGAAGGCTGCCCCCTGGGCGCTGAAGCGCTTGAGACCATACTTGTTCTCCAGCGTATCCATGAGGTGCTTTCTGATAAGGCGCACCCCTTCCAGGACCTTCGAGCCGTCTTCCGGAGACTGGAGCGCCGCTTCTATGGACCTGTCAAAATCGTCCAGAACCGGTACAAGGTCGGTCAGCAGAGTCTGGACCGCGTATTTCTGCGCTTCTTCCTTGTCCTTCACCATGCGCTTTCGGAAGTTCACCTGGTCCGCCAGCGCGCGAAGGTACTTGTCGTTCAGCTCGGCGAGCTGAATCTTGAGCAGCTCGATCTCAGCCCGCGCTTGCGCAAGCTCTGTTTCGAGGCTTGCTGGTGCCTGCTCCCTGGCAGACTGAGATGACTGATCAGCTTGCCCAGCCTGGGACGGCTGGCCAGTCTGTGCCTGCGGTTCAGGTGCAGGTTGATCCGCAGGTGTCTGTGCATGCATGCTCGTATCCTGCTCCGGGCCTTTTTCCCGGTGCTTTTTCTCATGATCGTGAGTATGTGTGGACATTCTTCACCTTGCTTAGAAATATTGTGACATGAACTGATAAGAAAATACTAATGAATGTGCTGAATCGTCAACACAATATGGTGAGCGCTTTCTGTCTAGTGGATGCCGCGCGAACGAAAGGTCCCGCTTTGAGAATCGAAGTATACTCCTGGCAGATTGAATGCGCGGTCGATGGCTCCTGAGCGCGCGATGACGAAGGGCGCGCCGGCGGCAAAATGATGCGTACGGTCGAGGATCCAGAGTTCGTCGGCACTGCGCAGCGCCAGCTCGATTTCGTGGGTGCAGAGAATGACGGCCTTGTGCGACTGACGTGCGAGGCGCTGTGCCAGATCGAATATTTCGATGCGCGAAGGAGCGTCCAGAAAGGCGGTCGGTTCGTCCAGCATAAGGATGGGAGTATTCTGAGCGACGGCGCGCGCAATCTGGACTTTCTGCCTTTCGCCGTCGGACAGGCTCGCAAATGATCGTCGTGCAAAGCCGCTCATGCCGACAAGAGCGAGTGCATCCGCAATCTGACGGCGGTCTTCGGCGCTGAGGTGGTTGCGGGCATTGGTGTAGGGATAGCGGCCGAAGGCTACAAATTCGGCTACCGTAAGATAGCCCGACTCGATTCGCTCATTGAATACACAGGCCAGAAGATTCGCGCGCTCTTCGACCTCGATGTGAGCCATGTCGCGTCCGGCCAGACTGATAGATCCTGCAAGCGGCGGCTGAAGACCGGCGAGCGTGCGGAGCAGGGTGGATTTTCCGGCACCGTTGGGACCGACAAGCGCGGTGAGATGGCCCTGCTGGGCGCGAAGATTGATTCCGCTCGAGAGGATTGCCGGGGCTCCTCTCTGTTTCCATCCGATGGAAAGCCCAATGGCTGCAATTGCCGGCACTGCGCTTTGCTGTGGCGAGGATGCGGGGAAGACGGCACCAGCTGATGAATGGGCGGCAGGAAGACCTGCAGTGCCCGGGCGCATGCGTGCAGAACTGTCGGCATTTGCCGGGGCGATATCGGGAATGCCCGGAACATGCCGGGGGCTCTGATTCTGGGTTGGCGTCATGGCTCGGTCTTCCTCAGAAACAGCGATATGATGAGCGGCGCGCCGATGAGCGCCAAAAGGGGGTTGACCGGCAGCATGCCTTTGCCGGGCAGGGAAGAAAGAATATCGGCAAGCAGGGCAAAGCAGATGCCGCTCAAGGCGGACACGGGCAGAAGCACGCGGTGTTCGGCGCTTCGGGTCAGAAGGCGGGCGGCATGCGGTGCTGCTATGCCAAGAAAGGCGATAGGCCCGCAGAACGCTGTCACACCCCCCGCAAGCACCGCCGAGGCCAGGAGCAGACGTGTCCTCGCTGCGCTCACCCGTATGCCAATAGTCGCCGCAAAGCGCTCCCCGACAAGAAAGGCGTTCAGAGCCTTGGTGTCGCACAGAGCGAGTGCGAAACCAGAGATCACCGCTCCGGCGAACCAGGGAATTTCCTTCCAGGTGACGCCGCCGAAGGAACCATAGGTCCAGGCCAGATACATCTGGACTTTCTGGGGCGCTCCGAAATAGACAAGCAGAGAGACGATGCTCGAAGCGAGGTAGCCGACAAGGATGCCCATGATGAGCACGGTCACCACCTGTTCGATGCGCCGCGCGATAAAGAGGATTATGATGAGTATCGCCCCCGCACCGAGGCTTGCGGCAATGACCAGCAGAAGATAGCCGAGGGAAGGAAGGCTGCCGATAAGCGTAGAAGAAGAGCCAGCGGTCCCACCCATGAACATGAGGAGCGCTACGCCTATCGAAGCGCCAGCCCCAATGCCCAGCGAATCGGGCCCCGCCAGCGGATTGCGGAACATCGATTGCAGGATGAGCCCTGCTGATGCCAGCCCGGCACCGGCAAGAATCGTCGTGAGCAGTTTGGGAAGTCTGAAAATATGGACAATGGTACCCCACTCTTCGCGCGGCGGACTGCCGGCAAGAGTCTGCCAGACTGCCGCAAGGGGAATGCGCACCGAACCCACGGCGATGTCAATGAGCGAGAGCACTGCGGCAGCTGCCGCAAGGCCGGCAAGCGGCAGCCAGAGCCGCTCTCGAGCATCGATGCCGGTGCTGGACAGAGTATCAGTCACCGCATTCACTCCACGATTTTGCGGTAATAGGTGAATGCATGGTTCGGCAGAAGCTCAGGATGGAATATCGCAGTCAGGTCCGCCAGCACAAGGTGCGGATTCATAACGGCCGATTCGAAGTAATCGTTGCCTCCTCCCGGCGACATCCTGCGGTCGTTGTTCCACACATTGCCCTTTTTCAGAACAGGGAGAGCCGAAAAGCGCGGGTCGAGAGCCTTCACGTCGGCCAGTTTCTGCGCACCATACGCGGGATTGAGCCAGACATCGGCTCCGAGCGCCCTCTCGAACACTGCTTCTACCGACAGTGACAGCCCGCCGCTTTCCCTGTTGTCCGCCCAGAGATAGGCTCCTCCTGCATCGGCGATGAGGCGCGCCATGTAGCTCTGTCCCCCGGAAACGGTCCACACGCCCTGGAAGGGGCCGTTGACCAGAACCCGCGGCCGGGCAGGCAGAGTGCTGGCGCCTTGGGGAGCTGCGCTCTTTGCAGGAAGGGTACCGGCAGAGCCAGCCCCAGCCGCCAGAGTCTTCAGCCTTGCATATTCGGAGCGCACTGTTTCGAGGCGCGCAAGGGCCTCAGCTTCCTTGTTGTAGAATGCCGCGATAAATACCGCCCACTCTGCGCGTACCAGCGGATCCGGTTCGTTCCATTCACCGAGCAGTACGACCGGAAGCCCCACTTCCTGCATTTTGGGAAAGGTATCCCACTCGTTCCCCAGACCATAGTTGAAAATCACATCGGGTTTGAGCGCGACAAGCCGCTCGATATCAGGCATCCAGTTCTTGGTGGTCTCGACCACCTTGCCTGCGGCAATTCGGGCGCGCAGTTGGGGGCTGTACACGAAGCCGGCATTGTCGACGCCGACGATCGAATCGAGTTCGCCAATGGTTTCGAGCGCGGGGATGTAGGTTGTCGAATAGAGCACGACGCGCTGAACGGGCACCGGCACGAACAGATCGGCCTTGATGTCGCGGGGCGGCTGAGAACCGCGCGGATAGAGCACATAGGTTTTTCTGCTGGCAGAGCCGGGCCAGAGTTTCGAAACCGTGAGCACCTTGTAGCCTTGCCTGGTTTCGATGCTGAAGCCTGCCTCGGCACTGATGCCGGAAAGACGCGAACCAGCAGAAACTGCCGGAGCAGTTTGTGCGGTTCCCTGGAATGTGGGGATGAACACGAACAGGAATGCAAGGAAAATGCCGACAATTCGTCGCATATCCTCCTCCTCCCGCCGAAGAAGATGGATACTGCCGCTCCGGGCAGGTTTCCTGGCTTGCCGGCTGCACCGATGCACGGTGCACTGTGCTTCCTTCCTTCCCGGCCCTGCTGGTGGATAGCAATAGTGGCCAGTGGATCAGCGCGGCGCCCTGCGGGGAATCCCCTGGGGCACTGCCTGCGGCGGTTTGAAGAACCGCCGGGACACACAGCAACCGGCTCACAGTAGCGGGGGCTGCGGTGGTTTTTCACCACCTTCCCTTTTCCGCCTTGACAGCAACGCTGTCCGACGGCACCACGGAGCGCGTATGTGAAAATATTATATCAAGATGCGAGGGCATGGCTAGACTCCGGTGAGGCAAGGAACCGAAAAGTATGGTACAATGGGCGAGCATTCAAGCTATCTTCTGATGAACAGGAAAAGGAGTGTCCTTCAATGAATACGCGAACCATTGGGTTTATCGGCCTCGGCGTCATGGGGAGCGCAATGGCGGGGCATATCCGCGCTTCGGGAGAGCGCCTGCTCGTGTTTACCCGCACAAAGAGCAAGGCACAGATGCTGCTGGATGCCGGAGCCGAATGGCGCGACCGGCCGGCTGACCTGGCGCGCGAGTGCGATGTGATCTTTACCATGGTTGGATATCCTTCCGATGTCGAAGAAATCTATTTCGGCCCGGAAGGACTTATCGAAAACGCAAGGCCCGGCACGCTGCTTGTGGACTGCACGACCTCGCGCCCCGATCTGGCTGTCCGGATCCATGAAACAGCCCGGGCACACGGCCTAGCTGCCCTGGATGCGCCGGTATCCGGAGGGGATATAGGCGCGCGGAATGCCACGCTCACCATCATGGTTGGCGGCGACGAGGAAAGCTTCCAGAAGGTAAAGCCGCTTCTCGAGGTCATGGGCAAAACGGTGATCCTCCAGGGAGGAGCAGGAGCAGGACAGCACACCAAAATGGCCAATCAGATTGCGGTGGCCGGCAACCTCCTCGGCGCAGTGGAAGCAATCATTTATTCCCAGCGTGCCGGGCTCGATCCTCGGCGTGTCCTTCTGTCGATAGGCGGCGGTGCAGCTGCGAGCTGGCAGCTGAGCAACAATGTCCCGCGCATGCTGGACGGCAATTTCGATCCGGGCTTCTATGTGAAGCATTTTCTGAAGGACCTGCGGATTGCGCTCGATGCCGCCCGTTCCATGCAGGCTGATCTGCCCATGCTCGCCCTTGCAGAACAGCTGTTCGCAAAAATGGTCGATTCCGGAATGAGCGAGCTAGGGACGCATGCGCTCTACCTGCTCTATCAGAAGGGTCTCGTGCTGGTTTGACAGCCTTTGATGCCGGCGAAAGGTGGCTGGATTTTGCGATTGAATTGCATTATATGATGAATAGTATCCTTTCTTGATTTTTGTTGACCATAGATGCCGGGAATCACCTGGAACGATTGCGAGGCTGAATGTCAGACGTTTTCGATTCGGTTGCAATGCATGCGCTCGAGCTGGTACGCAAGTGGGCAGATATCTTTCTGCTGCAGGGCGGAGAACCTTCGGAAGAAAGATACCAGGAGTAACTGAAGGATGCTGCCGAACTTTTCGAAGCGGATCGGGGCTTTCTGTTCAAAATTCAACGCGAGGATCCAGACACACCCTACAGCTCCTTTGTTGCGGAGTGGCATGCCGGCGGGCTTTCCTCGATGTCCGAATTGCCTGTCGCGAGGCACTTCAATGTGAAGAATTCCGGGATAGAAGCCCTGGTTCCAGACATCCTGGAGCACAATTATGCATCGATCGAAGCTGTCAGCCTAAAAGGGGAAGCCCGGGCTCTTCTCGATTCTCTCGGGCTTGCGCATGTTGCCATTGTGCCCATTTTGGCCGGGGGGACCTGGTGGGGATATATCGGGATTGGCCGATGCGCTCCGAATCATCCTTTCAGTGAAGAAGAAATCAGGGTACTGAGCAATCTGGCGCATTACGCGCTGTTTCTGGCAAAAGAATCCCAGTTCAATACCGAGATTGAAAAAGCAAACGCGTTCTGGCATCACATTTTTGCATCGCGAGCGGTCGGGATGGTTCGGCATGTCGATGGAATCATCACTGATATCAACCAGACGGCGATCGCCATTCTTGGAGGTCATTCTGCCGATCAGTTCGCTGGGAAGGAAGTTCTTTCCACCCTCATCCATTCCTCTTTTCTCAACCAGTCTCTGTCGCGATTGAAGGAATTAGATAAAGGAGTCCCGGCCGTAGTGCCTGCAGAAGGCGTTCTCAAGAGAGTCGATGGTTTTCCTGTCGATGTGCTCATCTCCGCTACGGCATTCAGGGAGGCTGGCCATCTCGTCGTGGACATCATGTTCATGGATATTACCAAGCTGAAACGCCGCGAACGCCAGCTTGAGAGCCTGCTGCATATCCAACAGATCGATACTTCAGGTATCGAAAGCGAAGAGGATATCCATGCTGTCATGAGGAATCTGCTGACAGCGCAGAAGGCGCTCTACATTTCTTCACCATGTGTCGGCATCGTGCACCTGTTCCACAAACTTCATTTGATATCTTCAGGATTGATTCATAGCATATCGCCGGACAGCACTTTAGTATATGCCGATACGCCACTTCCGCCCGGTTTTGATGCATGGCTTCTGCGTACGCTCCGGATTCCGGAATCGAACGGAGCATCCTGGTCTGTCCCCGACTTCTGCATCGAAATTCCATCAAGCATCGGTGGATATCGCTATCTTACCTGTGAACCGCTCACTATTGCTGGAATCGTTGCAGGCATATTCTTCTGGTGCTTCAATGCACCGGTGAGCAGAAAGGATATAGAACTCGATGTCGAACGCAGGCGCAAATTTGCTGAAGCGGCAGCCACTGTGCTCATCTCGAGCATGATCAGCTTTGAAAACCGGCAGAAAAGCTCTCATCTTGCCATCCTGAACCGCGCCAGCCTCAAGCTGAATTCGCTCTTTACCCTCAAGGAGATTGCCCAGGCCGTGCTGGATATCCTGCATGAAGAAAAGGGATGGGCTCCCTCGGTAGTGCGTTTCCGTGCCCGGCAGGGAGATGCGCTGGAGACAGTCGCGTATTATCCCGAACCAGGGCTCGGTATGGCTGAGGAAGCCAGGCGCCGCGCTTTGATGGACCGGGAAATTCAGAAAGTCGGTCAGGGGGTCACCGGTCATGTCATCGCCACAGGCGAAGCGCAGTTATGCCTCGATCTTCCCTCGAATCCGTACTATGTAGAAACTGACGAAGGTATGAAGTATGGCATCTATGCGCCTATTGTCATCGAAGGAGAGGTGCTGGGGGCGATAGGTGTAGAGAGTGCCGATTACCGCTTTACCAAGAGCGATCTGAACCTGCTGGTTTCGCTGGCAGAAATCGCCAGCATGGCAATCCGCTCGGTCCGGCTCATTGAGGTTCTGCAGGAACGTGTACGATGGCTCGAAATGCTGCATGAAATCAACGAGAAAATTGAATTCGGCATGGATGCGAAGACACTCTGCGGCTTTCTGGTTAACAAGGCTATCGAAACAACTGGGGCGGAATCTGCGAGTATCATGATTTTCGAGCCTGAACGGAAGGTACTCTCCCATTATGCAGGCTTTGGCTGGTTCAATACATTGTCATCTGAAATGCCGCTTACAGGCTCAATGCCGAGCATTGCGGACAGAGTCTTTCATACCGGCCGGCCATACATTGCTTCGAATCTGAAAGAGAATCCAAGTGTCTATCCGCCAAGCCAGAAGCGTATCCCCAGCGATCAGGGTGCCATCGTTATTCCGATAAAAATCGAAGAACAGGTTATCGGTGTGTTCAGTTTCGCATTCAAGGTACCAATCCGTACTTCGGAAGAATTCATCAACCTGCTCGAAATGTTCGGAGCGTATGCGGGAATCGCCATCAGCCGGGCCAATCTCATCGGCAACCTGCAAAAATCCAACCAGCAGCTACGAGAAGCCTACGACGAGACGCTCAAGGGGTGGGCTAGGGCTATCGGCCTGCGCGATGACGAAACGCTGGGCCATTCTACGCGTGTGGTGCAAATTGCGCTCGAGATCGGCAGGACGGTAGGGCTCGGAGATGATGAACTCGAGGACCTTCAGCGGGGTGCTCTACTGCATGACATAGGCAAGCTTGGCATTCCCGACCATATTCTCCGCAAACCCGGACCACTCGACTCCGAAGAAAGAAAGATAATGGAAACCCATGCCTCTTTTGCCTATGAACTGCTGAAACCGATCAAGTTCCTCGAGCGTGCGCTCAGCGTGCCTTATGCACACCATGAGCGCTGGGATGGAAGCGGCTACCCCCGCAGGCTCAAGGGCGAGGGAATTCCTCTTCTGGCGCGCATATTCGCGGTCGCGGATGTCTACGATGCCATGACGAGTGAGCGTCCCTACCGTCCTGCCCGCACCCATGAGGAAGCGCTGGAGTATATTCGAAGCCAGGCGGGGAGGCATTTTGATCCAGAGGTGGTGAAGGCATTCCTCAGTATTGAGGACACTCTGCAGAGTGCTCTCAACCTTGTGTAAAGACTGGGAGCCAGGATAAAGCAGGCGGGTGCCTGCGTTTTCAGAGCTGGCGGCCTGTCTTCAGCTTTTCTTCGAATCGTTCGAGCTCTTTTCCATTCAGAAGCGGCTCGCCGGCTGCCTGGCCGGAATGACTGGGTTGATTAGACTGTACTTCAAGCCTGCGCCTGAGTTCTTCCATTTCAGGGCCGGAAAAACGCACACCTTTCAGAATGTGCCGCTCGAAGCTGGCGGTCGCGGCAGGCGCCACTGCGCGCGCGATGTCCAGAATGACACGGGCATATTCGCGGATTTCACGCTGGGCATGCGGATCGAGGCGGAGCATCAGGAAGCGGAAGAGGTTGTGCAGATCGATCTGCCAGTACCATTCGGTATAGAGGGACAGAGGCAGGGCGATACGCGCAATTTCCCGTGCCAATCCCATGTCGAGAAGCGCTCGATAGGTTTCGTAGGAAGCGGCGGATCCTTCTGAAAGGATCTGGCGGATCCGTTCTGCTGTCGCCGGGTCGAAGGGAATCGAGGCGCGGCCCTGCTTGTTGTCATCGCTTTGAGGTGCGAGGGCTTCGGGTTCGGGCATGTAGCATTCATCTTTCATGACCGAGTAGCGGCCTGAAATTTCGTTGACCCGCGCTGTGCGGTGGCGGATCCACTGGCGTGCGACGAAAATCGGCAGTTTGATGTGGAAAGTGAGGACGACCTGCTCGAAGGGGCTGGTGTGTTCATGACGCATAAGGTAGTCGATGAGGGCAGCATCTTCACGGAAACTGCGGGTGCCTTTGCCATAGGAAACGCGGGCGGCCTGTACGATGCGCGCATCTCCTCCAAGATAGTCTACGAGTCGGACAAAGCCCTTGTCGAGGACGGGAAATTCGCGGTCAAGGAGCGCTTCGGCTTCGGGGACAATGCAGTGTGCCATGCGGGCATTGTAGCAGAAAGAAGCATGCTCTGGGAGAAGGGGGCATGGATGTGAGTGCTCTGAACCTTGTGTAAAAAGCTGGCAGCGCTGAAATGGGAAAAGCGAACGCGACTTCGAGCACTCGATATGGTACTATCGACTCATCATGGACACAGAAAAAACACCGCTCATCGAAGCGGGATTTCAGCAGATTCCCGGCGATGTGCTCAAACTCATGTTCCGCGTCCGCAAGGATATAGTTGTGGACTCGCCTTTCCTCGATTGTGGAACATTCAGCATCGAGGAAATCCTGCATGCGCTTGGATCCGAGGCGGAAGAAGCCGCCCGCCAGGCTGGCGTTCCCCTGCAAGGTCTCATGGATACCCGTCAGCGCTTCGTGCTGGTAAATGGCTGGCAGTCATGGTCCTTTGCCGGCGAGCTTTCTGCACGCGAGCGGCCTCGGCGTGCTTTCTACAAACGCGTGCTCAACCTCTTTGTGGACCACCCTGCGGAAGATGCCCTGAGGACAATGGCCGGCAGGGGCGCTTCCTGGCTGGGAGCTAAAATACTCCCTCGTGGAGCCTTTATTTCGCATCATTTCCTCATCCTTCGGTACGGCCAGCTCAGACTCGCCCTGGTCTCGGACAATACCGACCCATCGCGCATGCTCCCTCCGCTCAGCTTCATCCTTCAAGGCAACAGGATCCGGATCGCTGCCTATACCGAAGGAGGACATTTCAGGTGCGGCGACATGGCAGGGCGCGTAACTGTGCTCGCTGCTTCTGATTATTTTTCATTGAAGGAAAGACTTGCGCGAACATGGGATTCCGAAAGCCGGCTTTCGCAGCTGCAGTGGCTGGCTCCCTCCGGGCTTCCTGTGGGGGGCTACGCATCATGGTATAATCATTACACCGCCATCGACGAACACATCATCGGCCACGACCTCGAGGCGATCGGCACCAACGACAATCTGGTCAATGCGCTCTTTTTGCAGAAGGGAAAGCCAGCTGTTTTCCAGATCGACGATGGCTGGCAGATAGCAGTCGGCGACTGGGAACCTCATCAGGCGAAATTTCCTGCCGGCATGAAGACAATGGCAGATCGAATCCGCGCCAGAGGCCTCGTACCAGGCATCTGGCTTGCGCCTTTTCTTGTCATGCCCCAGTCGCGCACCGCACAAGAACACCCGGACTGGATATTGCACAATCGTGACGGCAAGCCGGTTCTTGCAGGCTGGAACCCCAACTGGGGCGGCGATGTCTGGTGTCTGGATCTGTCCCTTCCCCAGGTGAGGGAATACCTCGGTGCGCTGTTCAACCGCGTGGTCAACGAGTGGGGATACCGCTATCTCAAGCTCGATTTCCTGTACGCCGGCATGATGCGGGGAGCATTTGCGGGCGATCCGGGTGGCGCATGGCAGCACTATTCGCGCACCATGCAGCGGATACTCGAATATTCACGTGCGAAGGACGGCACTCCTGCAGCATTCCTGTCCTGCGGGGCACCGATCGAAATGACAGCCCCCTATATGCCGCTCATGCGCTCAGGGGCAGACACCCGCGAGCATTGGGACTGGTGGCAGCTCAGGCTGATAGGGCACCAGGGGCGCCCATCTGCCGCCATGAACATGCGCGACAGCATCGGACGCGCCTTGCTGAACCGCGCGCTTCTGTGGTGCGACCCCGATGTGGTATTCTGTCGGACAGTCCGCATTTCGCTGACCGATACGGAAAAATTCCTGGTCGGCATGGTGGCGTGGATGTTCGGCTCTCAGATCATGATTTCGGACGATCCTGCGGCGTTCGGACAGGTTCAGCCTGAAAAAACAGCGGGCAGGACTGAAGCAGGGGTTCTTGGCGAGGCTGCATTCACCGCCCAGCTGGCTGACTGGTACGCGCGTATCGAAAGGCACGAGTTCGGGGTAGAGCGCTTAAGCCCGAGGTTGAAGGATGTGTATTATTTCTATTCGAGAGATGGATCTGTCCGAGGGGCGATCAATCTTTCGGATCGAGAGGTGGCAGTCCCGATTCCTGAAAGCGGCAGGGGCGCTATCGAGGCTTGCCAGGCCGCATTCCTGCCGGATGCTCCCTATTCGGTCGGGGGGTACCCCCTTCCTGCCCACAGCATGCTGATTTTCGGCGCATGAGCGAAGGCGTGCCCAGTGTGTGCATGCAGGACAAGGCGCATGACTGCATCCTTTCATGGAATATGGGAGCCCATGCGCTATGCTATGCTGAGCCGGACAGAACATGAAACAAGGAGGATGTATGGCCCGCATCGTATACGTCATAGGACACCGCAATCCAGACACCGATTCGGTGGTGGCCGCAGCAGCCTACGCCGCACTCAAGCGCGCGCAGGGAATGGACCATGTACGCGCCGCCCGCGCCGGAGCAGTAAATCCGCAGACCGAATATATCTTCCAGCGTTTTGGCGTTCCTCTGCCCGATTTCCTACCAGACCTCATTCCCAAAGCCGAATACTTCATCGACGATGTCCCTGCCACCCTTTTGGACACAACACCCCTCTGGGAAGCGCTTTCTCATATCGAACAATCGCCGCGCCAGGTCCTGCCCATCGTAAACAGCAACAGCGAATACCGCGGGCTTTTCTACTACAGCGCCTTTGCGCGCAACATACTCACTAAAATCAACCCTCGCCGAAAGGCCGTTATCTCCACCTCGATCCGCCATCTGATCGAAACGCTCAAGGCTCAGCCGATTGTGGCCCCCAGCCCCGAGGAGCTCTTTAATGGCCGCATTGTGGTCGCCTCGCTCTCTGCCGAGCGCTTCCGGGAATATATCAATGCCGAGCCTGCCCACAACAAGGTCGTGCTTGTCGGCGACCGTGAAGACATCATGAGTCTTGCCATCGAGGCGGGTGTCAAGGCGCTCATCATCACCAACGGCTACGTGCCTTCGAGAGACATCATCAAAAAGGCCGAGTCTGCGGGCGTTGCGGTGCTCATTTCTTCCTATGATACTTCCTCGACTTCCCTGCTTGCACTCTATTCAACTCCGGTTCTGAGCGTCGCCGATGCGCAGGTTCAGCCGGTATCCCGCCGGGACACCATGCGGAGCGCGAAGTCTGCCATTGCTGCATCCCCTGCCCGCGCTGTTCCTGTCGTGGATGACAACAGCAGGGTTGCCGGTCTTCTGACCGAAGGAGACCTCATCCGCGAGCCCAATATCGAGCTGATTCTTGTCGACCACCATGAATTCACCCAGGCAGTGGAGGGCGTGCAGAACTACCGCATACTCGAGGTAATTGACCACCACCGCATCGGGACCTTCTCCACTCCCTACCCCATTACCTTCATAAACCGCGTCGTCGGCTCCACGAGCACTATCATCACCGCCATGTACCGCGAAACGAAAACGCCCCTGGATCACCGCATCGCGTCTATTCTGCTGTGCGGCATACTGTCGGATACCCTGGTGTTCCGCTCGACCACAACCACGGAAACCGACCGCGAGATGGCCGACTACCTGGCAAGCATTACGGACCTTTCCATCGAGGCGCTGGGAAGAGATATCATGGCTTCCGCATCGCAGGCTGCCCAACTGCCGATCGACCAGCTTCTGCGCCAGGACCGCAAGGAATACGAGGTGGAGGGCAAGAAACTCACCGTAAGCCAGATCGAGCTCACAAGTTCGCAGGAACTGCTGGCCCGGGCAGATGAAGTACTGGAAGGCCTAGCCCGGATCCGGGCAGAAACCGGCGCCTACATGGCGGCACTCATGGCAACGGACATCACCAAGCTTGAGAGCATACTCTATGTCGATGCGGAGCGCGACCTTCTGCAGGCCATAAGCTACCCGATGCAGCAGGCGGGAATCTATGTGCTCAAGGATGTGCTGTCGCGAAAGAAACAGCTCATGCCGGCGCTCACGGAGATGATGCGCAAGGCCCTGCAATGACTGAGCGGCGAAGGCGGCGGCCGGCGTGGTACAGGAACCTGCAGGGAGCAGAAAGCCTGACTGCTACGGCGCACATGCTCAGCGCATGGCGTTCGAAGCCAGGAATGGGAGGGCGATGAAATTGCCAATCATGCCTCCGATGCTCGACAGGAAGAAGATGAGCAGGATGTGCGTGATACGGTTGCGGTAGAAGCCTTTGACGCTCGTCACATCTTCGGCGAGGGTTTCGGCGTCGCGCACCGTGGGCTTGTGGAAGTGCGCCTCGATGGCAGCCGCAAATAGCCCTATGCCGAGCAGGGGGTTGAGCGTTGCCACCGGTGCCAGCACGAAGGAACCCAGAATCGTAAGCGGATGCGCCATGCACACCAGCGACCCAAGGGCCGCCAGCGATCCATTCAGCAGAATCCAGCGCGCAATCATGGCCAGACTCGCCTGGCTGCCGGAACGAAAAAAGCCTATGGCAATGAAAAGCACGATGATGAGCGGGATAAGCCAGCCTGCTGAACGGGCAAACCATCCTGGCGCAGGCATCTGCTCGATATCGGAAACATCGGCGGGAGCTTCTCCCCGCGCCAGTTTCTGGAGCCACACTTCGATGCCCGCCATGTGTCCCGCCCCGACCACTGCCACTACCTTTTCCTCCGATGTCTGGAAAATCTTGGTCGCGAGATAGCGGTCGCGCTCGTCGATCAGCACTTCCTTGACGGATGGCAGGAATTCCGCAAGTTCGTTCATCATCTGTTCGAGCTCGTTGCGTTCTTTCAGGTTCTTAAGGTCCTCTTCGCTTACCGTCTCACGCGAAAAGGCCGATTCGATGAGGCTTGCCAGCAGTTTCGACTTGTTCCAGAAATTGGAGCGGGCCCAGGCGCGCTTGAGGGTAAGCTGGACTTCGCGGTCGATGGGAGTCCATGGAATGCCCAGCTCTTCGGCTGTCTTGATGGCTGCAAGCATCTCTTCGCCGGGCCTGGTACCGAGGTCGGCACCGAGGCGCTTCTGGAAACCTGCGAGCGCAAGATTGGCCAGAAGCAGAAAGCCCTTGCCCTCCTTGAGGACCTTGATGATGTCGAGGTTTTCCCAGCGGCTTTCCTGCGTGATGGACTGGTAACGTCCCATGTCGATTTCGACACAGACGCGGCCGGGCTGTTCATCGCGGATGGTCTGGATGGCTTCTTCGATGCTTTCCCGGGAAATATGGGCGGTTCCCACGAGGATGATGGTTCTTGTGCCCAGCATGATGGTTCGTACGGTCTGCGGCATGTCCTGTCCTACAATATGAAATTCGGATAGATGCCCTGGGCGCTCCATCCGGCGGAAGCGAGCCCGCGTCCTTTTTCGATGATTATAGAAGTGATGAGCAAATGCAGCAACTGCCGCGAAAAGCTGTTGCCAACCGGGCTTCTGAGCGCGGCTTCGGTTTCGGAAAGTGCAACGATGATGCGGCGGCAGTCGTCAACGGCATAACGGGAAAGAGCGGCGCGCAGCTGGCGCTGTACGGTTTTGGAGCGGGCCTGTTCGCGGAGGCAGGCATCTTCGAAGCGCTCGCCGTGTGCAAGCGCTTCACCGAGGCGCTGGATGCGCCGGAAGCTCCATACGAGCGCAGCGATGATCTGGTTCGCGTCGCCTCTGCGGCTGTCCAGGACGGCATCGAGCACTTCGAGCGCGGTTTCGAGCTCGCCCTGTGCGATGCGGTCGAAAAGGCTGAAGGCGTCTTCCGGCCGGGAGCGCAGGATGGCCGCTTCGATATCGTCTGCCCTGAGCTGGGTGCCGGCTGGAAAACTCGAGCTCAGGATGAGGCAGGCCGACTTGAGCGAGGTCGTATCGTGCGGCACAAGCTCGAGCAGAGATTCGACGGCTTCATCGTCTATTTTCAGGCTGGAAGTGGAGAGCTCGCGGCGCACCCAGCCAGTCAGCTCGCTCTCGAAGAGCTCGAAAAACGTCTTGCGGCATGAGGATGGAACGGATTTTTCCAGGATGTCCGGCACGCGGTAGGCTTCTGTTTCGAGCAAGAGAAGGGCGTTTTCGGCTGGTGCCCTGCAATAGGCCGCGAGGGGCTCCAGGTCGGCTTTCTGGGTGAGCTGTTCGATGTTCCTCAGCTCTACGACTGTCCACGGAGAAAAGAGGGAGCTGTTCCGCAGGAGCATGAGCACTTCAGCAACAGCACTGTCCCCGGCGTAGAGGCGGTGGATTTCGGGTTCACCTTCACCCGCAGCGCGTATTTTGGCAATCTGCTCGGCGACAAAGCTTTCTTTCAGTCCGACTTCCGGGCCTGCCAGTATCCAGACAGGAGCGATCGAGGAATCTGCCATGGGTTCAATAGCTCCTGTAGATACCGCGCAGTCTGCCGAGGATTCTCATGTCCTGCGTATAGATGGGTGCATATCGCGGGTTTTCTGCCTGGAGGCGGTAGCGGTTCTGCTCGATGAACAGGCGTTTGAGCGTGACATTTTCTTCAAGGAGCGCGACGACGATTTCACCGTTGCGGGCAGTTTCGCACTGCTCGATGATGGCAATGTCGCCGGAAAGGATGCCCGCCCCGATCATGCTGTCTCCCTTGACACGCAGGGCGAAATGGGGCTGGCGGCTGGTGATGAATTCGGACGGTATCGATATGGTGCGTTCGAAATTCTCGTCGGCGAATATCGGCCTTCCTGCGGCAATTTCGCCAAGCAGGGGGATCTGGACGACCGGTGTGTCACCCTGGGGAGGCACGATCAGCTCGATGGAACGAGAACGCTTGATGCCAGTTTTAATATGTCCTTTTTTCTCCAGCGCCTTGAGGTGGTCATAGGCACCTTTTACGGAGATGGAGAAGGCCCGGGCGGTTTCGCGCACGGTAGGCGGATAGTTGTTGTCACGGATGTACTGCTCGATGAATGTGAGGATTTCTTTCTGGCGCGGTGTAAGGTCCTTCATGCAAGCTGTCCTGCTCCGTGTATAGTATACACCACAAATATGGGAAATGCGCAAGGGTGTATGCAAGGCTGATAGAAGATTGCAAAAATGGCCGGGGATGAAGGTTCAGCGCAAGAGCACGGAGAGAAGCTGAGCGGCGGGGCTGTGCGGCTTTCGTTCAGCCGAGCTCTTCGTTGAATCCAGACTCGAAGAGGTTCTTGAGGGCTTCGGCGGCTTCCTTTTCGTCCGGGCCATCGGCGATGATCTTGATTTTGGTGCCGAAGGATGCGGCGAGGGTGATGATACCCATGATGGACTTCGCATTGATACGGTTGTTGGCTTTTTCGAGGTAAATACGGGAGGCGAACTTTATGGCGGTCTGCGCGATGAGCGCTGAGGGCCGGGCATGGATGCCTGCACGGTTTTTTATTGTGGTTTCAAGCTCGACCATAGATTCTCCCGTTGTATGTGTGGTGTGTAGATGTTGGAAAGATAATATCTCAGATGCTTAATTCATTGCAATGAGTCGGAACAGAGGCAGGATGGCGGACTCAGTAATCGTCGCGGGAAAAATACATTGCCCGCGCGCTTTCGCTCTCGAGCCAGCGCAGAATGTTTTGGTTGAATTCACGGGCGCTGTGGTAGCCCATCTTCTTGAGGCGTTCGTTCATCGCCGCGGTTTCGATGATAATGGGTATGTTACGGCCGGGTTTGACGGGGATTTCGAGCTTAGGCACCTTGACGCCGAGTATTTCCATCGTAAGCTCATCCATCCCGATGCGATCGTAGACCTTGTTCGGGTCCCAGTCTTCCAGATTGCACACCAGCTGAATCTGCTTCTTGTCCCTGATGGCGCCTACGCCGAACAGATGGGTTACGTTGATAATACCCAGACCGCGGATTTCCATGTGGTGGCCGATCATCTTGTTGGTACCCTGCCCCATCAGCACGGTGCCGTTGAGACAGCGGATTTCCACGACATCGTCGGCGACGAGCCGGTGGCCACGTTCGATCAGCTCGAGCGCCGTTTCGCTCTTTCCCACTCCTGAATCGCCAAGCAGGAGGATGCCGATGCCGAACACCTCGACGAGTACGCCGTGCATGATGATTTTGGGCGCGAAAATGTCATGCAAAACCCTGATGACTCGGATCGAGAATTCGCTGGAATTCAGGCTGGTAACGAGGACCGGACAGCCTGCCGCATCGGCAGCGCTCGCGAACTGCGGGGTTGGCTCGATATTATTGGAAAAAATGCATGTTGGAATCTGATAGGAAAAGATCTTCTGGTAGATCGGACCTGCCGTTCCGTCAGCTTCGATCTTGTTGATATAGGCGATTTCGCCCCGGCCAAACAGCTGGAGCCGTTCCGCTGCAAAGGATTCGTAAAAACCGGCGAGGGCCAGCCCGGGCCGGTTGAGGTCTGGCACGGTGATTTCACGCGTAAGCCCGGCTCTGCCAGCAACACAGCGCAGGCAGAGATCGTTCTGCTCCTTGAGCTCGAGGCTGAGGAGGTCAAGTACCGTAAAATTGACAGGTTCCTGTTCTATCACGAGGGCATTGTACACCGTTCGACACGAATGGTAAACTTAGTGCTCTCAACCTTGTGTAAAGAATCGAGGGCAGGAAGCCAGGCTCAGGGCTCTGCCCCTCTGACCGCTTATTCGGACATTGGGTCGGGCTTTTCTTGACGCTTTACTCTGCATCCGCTTCCATGAAAAGATATCTGCATGAAAGAAACAGCACTATTGTTTTCATTATTGATATCGATGTCGTTCTTGCCATCTGCTGCTTATGCCCAGATTCAGCTTTTAGATCCAGGCATCCCTGAAAGGGAGTACCTGATCTATACTGAGCGCGTTGGCGAAAAAATTCAGCAGATTACTACAGAAACGAGAAAAGTCAGGATGGATGGACGCCTGGTTTTTGAAGTCTCTGGGCGGTCGCCGACATCAGAGTCACGCATGCTGATCGACGCTATTTCGATGTCATGCTTTTTTTCTGAAACTCTCGAACAGCGTTCCGATGCAACAGTCAAACGGAGCACCGATATCCGAGATATCAAGTACAAGCCAAAGCCGGACGAACTCGTAATCGCTGATTTCAACAGTCTCTATTTTATACTGCGCGGCTTTCCATGGGCTTCTGGAAAAACAGCGAAGCTCTATTTTCTTGGTTCGGGAGGAGCGGATGGAACCGCTGGCGGCGGATCATCAGCGAGCGGCGCTGGGACATCATTTGGCAATGCCGCATTTGCCTTCGAGTTGAAAGTTGTCGGCAAAGAAACGATCATGGTGGGCGGCCGTTCATGGCAGTGCTGGAAAGTCGAGATGGGATTAAGCGGGATATTCGGAGCTTTCTTCAGAAAATCCAACTTCTGGTACAGCGTCGATGCTCCTTGTTTAATGGTGAAATTCGAAGGGATGCAGGGGCCGCCCGGAACTCCCCTGAAGACGCTTGAATTGATTTCGGTAAAATAGAAGCCGCGGGTGTCGCATGAAAGGGCTTAACGAGGGGCTTGATATAAGACCTTATACCGGCGCCAGACAGTTCCGCTCTGACAGGGCGGGAAAAAGCCGAGCGTAACGGCGTAAGCCTGAGAGTGGAGCTTTAGGCTGAGCCTGATAGCTGGCTCAAACTGCCATTTCAAAAAAGAGCCCGCTCTGGGGCGGGCTCCGATATAACCGTTAAGCCTATTTCTTTTCCTGTATCTTCGTCTTCTCCTTGACGATTTTCTGGTCGAGCTTGTCGATCAATACATCAATTCCGGGATTGAGCTCCGGAGAGGTTTCAACAAGATGAGCCTGTTTCCCCCATCTGAAGTTGACAGTCACCTCGAGACGGAACTGTCCTGCATCCTTGGTGAACACAAAAAGAAGATCGACGATCATGTCCTTCGCGTAGTCGATCCGGGCAAGTTTGCTGTCCAGATACTGCCTGCTCTGAGCGCTCAGATCGAAATGCACGGAACGAACGTCGACTTTCATAGTGACCTCCTGAAAAGATGCTGACGCATGGACCAGGCCTTGCGTTGGCAGCGGCTCATAACCCGAGCTCGCTGCGATATTTGGCCACCGTCCGGCGGGCGATGTTGATCCCCTGCCGGGCGAGGATCTCCATGATGATGCGATCGGAGATTTTTTCTCCCTTTGCATGCAGTTCCTTGATGATCTGACTGATCTGCGCTTTTGCTGCCTCCTTGGAAATATTCTCGCCACTTTCTTGATTTACCGCATTGCTGAAAAAACGGCGAAGCTCGAAGGTACCCCAGTCGGTCTGCACAAATTTACCATTCACGACGCGGGAAACGGTCGCTTCATGGACTCCTATCTTTTCGGCAATTTCCTTGAGCATCAGAGGTTTAAGTCCTCTGGGGCCTTCGATGAAGAAATCTCTCTGCGCTTCTGCAATGGCCTGCGCAGTCTTGAGCAGAGTTTCGTTGCGCCGGCGAATTGTATCGATGAAGAATCGTGCGCGTTCGACTTTTTCGCGGGCGAATTTTTCGGCTTCATTGTGGCCGTTGCGGGCGCCCTTTGGGGTTTTTGCGGCAAGTTCTTCGTAAAGGCGGTTGATGCTGAGTCTGGGGAGCGTGCCGTCGTTGAGCTGGATTCTAATCTCTCCATCTTCTAGCCACATGGCTAGATCGGGAACGATATAGCGCGGTCTTTCTTTAGAGAACTGGCGGCCGGGAAAGGGATCCAGTGTTCGAATGAATTCGATTGCCCGCAGTAAGGATCGTTCATCGAGGCCGAGGGCTTTGCGGATGGCTGCATGATTCCGCGTCTGAAGTTCCTTGAAATGGCTGGAAAGGATTTCGATGGCACCAGGTGGGGCATTCTGGTTCATTTTTGCCTGCACGAGAAGGCTTTCGCGATAGTCGGATGTGCAGGTGCCCGGAGGATCGAGTCTCTGAAGCAGCGAGAGCACGCGCTCGAGGGTTTCCTGGTTACAGTCGGGACAGATTTCTCGGGGAGGCAGAATATGGAAGCCGTTTTCGTCGGTATTCTGGATGAGGCGCTCGGCAAGGCGATATTCTTCTGGTGAAAGGGGCAGAAGGCCTAGCTGGGAAATGAGATGGTCCTGGAGCGACTCTTCGGTAGCAATCGTCTGCTCCATAACGGCCATTGGGTCGTTCTGCCTTGCGCCGAAACCGAATGCTTCGTCCGAATACTCGGCTTCGTAGAGGCTTTCATTGTCTCGGCTTGACTCATCGATCCGCTCGTTGATTAAATCCAGCGAAACTTCGGAAGCATCCCTGACGATTTCGAGTGCCGGATTTTCTTCCAGCTCCTGCCGAATCTGCTCGGCGAGTTCCTGGGATGGCAGTGCAAGCAGGCGTATCGCCTGCAACAAGCGGGGATTGAGTTTGAGCTGTTGTTCCTGAACCAGGCTTGGACGTTGTAACTGCAAAGCTCATCCTCCTATACCATAAATGTAAATCAGAATCGCTGAAAGTCAAGAAGCCTCATGCTAGTGCTCTCAACCTTGTGTAAAGTCTGACACTGAGTTGGGCAGCCTGCTCCTTTTCCTTTCCTCTAGGCAAGCGCCAGCTTCGGCACATACTCGGCCTTCGCTTTGCCTGGTGTCTTCCACTCCTTCTTCCAGGTTCGTGCCATAGCCCGGCTCAAACTGCTGCGGCTCAGAAACGCCCGCGCCTCAAACAAGCGCACCCCCACATCCTTCAGTGCCTCCGGCGCAATGCCCCGCGCCTGTGCATGCGTCAGAGGACGCCTGCCCTTCGCCCAGCGGATCCGGTAGGGCTTGAGGTAATTGTGCCACACAAGGTAGGCCCACA